>Ga0206948_1149_pt1 | contig 16495 bp, 15 predicted proteins | sample Alteio_BWOrgHeat_FD_153236 | JGI IMG/M metagenome (GOLD analysis project Ga0206948, IMG submission 153236) | Enriched cells from forest soil in Barre Woods Harvard Forest LTER site, Petersham, Massachusetts, United States -... | ecosystem: Environmental > Terrestrial > Soil > Temperate forest > O... | reverse complement strand
CACGCATCTTCTGGTTGCATCACGGAGCGCGGACCATCGCCATTCAGCCAGGCCTTGGCCGCCGGATCGTCTTTGAGATACACGTCCCAGAAGGCCGTGGAAAAAGCCAAAATCACGCGGTGGTGATTCGGGTTGCGCGGTTCATGATCGCCGGGCAAGGCGCGATCGGTGAAGACAGAATGTTCTGCGTTGTTCAACACGACTTCAAACTTCGGCGCGCCTTGCAGGTTATCGTAAACCGCCAGCCGCGAGGCTACGTCCGAATTGCCAATGGGCGCGGTATCCTTGGTGCCGGTCATCAGCATCCACGGGATTTTCACTGCGCCGAAAGCGCGGGCAGGCGTGCCCATTTTCGGCGAACTGGGACTGAATGCGATGGCGGCGGTGATGCGCGGATCAGTGTATCGCTGGCCACCGGCGGGAAAATTTTCGCCACTGACCGCCTCGGTGGTTACGGCTCCGAACGAATGCCCGGACATGCCGATCTTTTTCAGGTTCATCCGACCGGACAACGGGTGATTGGTTGCGGTATTCCAGATGGCCAATTGATCCAGCACCGCGGACACATCCTTAACGCGCAAAAGAAAATTCTGCACGGACGCGGCGCGGTTCATATCGATCATCCCCTCGCCCATCCCCTTCCCTTTCCACACGGAATCATCGCTGCCGATGTGTTGCGGGAACACCGCGACGTAACCGCGCTCGGCCCAATGTTGTCCGAGGAAAACGCTACCCTCGCGCGTACCGCCGAGGCCGTGGCTGAACAAGACTACCGGTGCGGGGGCGGTGCCGGACGGTAAATAAACGCGAATCGGAATATCCCGGTCACGCGCAGCGTCGTGCATGGTGAGATCCAGGATTTTGGGCGGCACGTTGGTGTTCACGGCCAACGGATCGTAACCTTGGGCCGCAGCGGTAAAAGCGCAGATCAACATCAACGCCGGTATCAGGAGCCATTTGATTCTCATATCATCCAGACGGATTGAGCGGGTAAATGTTTCGCCTCCCGGCTTAACTTGCCATTCAAGCTTAATGATTATTGGCAATTGCTTTGGCCACGGCCACCATCAAATTATCTCCGCGCAACTCTTTTCCGATGATGACGCCGTGACCATCCAACAGATAGTCCATCGGTATGCTGCGGATGCCGTATTGTTTTGCGAGTTTGTTGTCCCAGCCCTGGCCATCGAAATATTGCGCCCAACCCATGCCTTGCATGCGGGTAAAGTTTACGACGGCATCCTTATCCTCATCCAGACTGACGCCGATGATGTCGAAACCCTGGGTATGATAACGATTGTAAGTTGAAATTACATTCGGCATCTCTCCCCGGCAGGGTGGGCACCACGTCGCCCAAAAATCAATCATGGTCACCCGGCCACGGTAGGCCGCTACGGACAAAGGATTGCCCGTTAAGTCCACCTCGCTGAAGCCGGGAAATTTTTGGCCCACTTCCAATCCTTCTGAAACATTTGGGTCGGCTTCGGCAGCCACGGCGGCATTTAATTTCGCCAATGAAATGGCTGCGCCCCGGGCTTCCACGGTTCCCGGAAAATCACGAGCTACCTGACCCCAGATGGCCCGCGCCTTGGCCGTGTCTTTCAGACCATCCGCATAAATATGAGCATCCAACAGATAAAGCCGCGCCACTTGATCGCGATTGCCATCGCCAATATGTTTTACAATCAGGTCATTGACAGCCTGCAAGCTGTGGTTCAGATCCGAAGCATTGGTGGCTCCTGAGTCAAACTGCGCCTTGATCTGGGTGGTCACAGCGGTCAATTCCGGGAGGAAATCGACGTTCGCCTTGGACGATTTGGTATTGCCTATCAATACCGGCGTTGGGGTCAGCGTGCCGGTATCAGAACTGGTCTGTGCAATGGCCGCCAAAGGTACAGCGAGCAGGATCACGGACAGGATTGTTTTCATATGCTGGTGGTGCTTTTCTCTATTTCCCAATTCATTCTGCTGGTTTACAGATTCTATCCATGATGCCGTCTGCGTCCAGCGAAACCCCATTTCGCGGACAAGCACCATCATCTTGTCTATCGAAACCAATCGAAAGTCTTCGGGAACATATCCGACTCTGGCTCACTCTTACTTACGGTACCGGAATGGCTCAACGAAGGCGTTGCGCAGGCGGAACGAGATGCCGTTTAAATGGAATCTGTGGAGAGGGTCGTGCCGGGTACTTCGCAAAATCACCTATGAGGTGTTTGCCCCGGCCACCCTCTTCGCTATTTGGCTCAAAAAAATGACCCGAAAACCGAGGGGATTTCTTTGACCACTACCCGCAAGCTCAAACCGCGCTGCTGCAGCTCGGTATCCAAACGGGCATCGGAACCTTTGGGGCTTTCCAAAATGCGGCTCACTTCCAATTCGTGCTCGGCAAAACGCTCAGCATGAGGATGGCGCGGGTCTTTCCAGTGACGAAGCAGACGTTGACGGAATTCTGGATTACGCCACAGCAACCGCCCGTATTCGAGCTTGGCGTATTCTTGAAAATGAATTCCATTTACAAACATATTGGAAACATTTTTAGCACCTACGCTCCATCACAACAACCTCGCGCGCCCCGCCGCTTTTGAGTTCGCGTCGCGGCATCTTTCACCCCTTTTGCGCTTCCTTGGCCCAGGCGTCTTTCAGCGTGATGGTGCGGTTGAAGACCAGTTTCCCGCCGGTGCAATAATCGGTATCCAGCGTGAAGTAGGCCAGGCGCTCGAATTGATAACGCTCGGTCCAAACAGCTTCTTTTAAAGACGGTTCGCATTTCGCGGTGACTACTTCCAGCGAATGCGGGTTGAGCACGGATTTGAAATCGCGTCCGTCTTTCTCAGGTTCGGCCTCGGTGAAAAGACGGTCGTAAAGGCGCACTTCGGCGTCCACGGCGTGGGCGGCGCTCACCCAGTGGATGGTGCCCTTGACCTTGCGGCCGGCGGTTGCGCCACCGGTCTTGCTGTCCAGGTCGGCGGTGCAACGCAGTTCCTGGATATTGCCGGTGGCGTCCTTGATAACTTCTTCGCACTTGATGATGTACGCGTATTTCAGGCGCACTTCGCCGCCGGGCTTGAGCCGGAAAAATTTCGGCGGCGGCACTTCCTGGAAATCATCGCGCTCGATGTACAATTCGCGCGTGAACGGCACCTGGCGGCTGCCTGCCTCGGGTTGCTCAGGATTGTTCACCGCGTTGAGATCTTCCAGACGGTCCTCGGGATAATTGGTGATAACCACCTTGATTGGGCGCAACACAGCCAGACGGCGCAAGGCATGTTTGTTCAGGTCATCGCGGATGGCGTGTTCCAGCACAGACACATCTGTCATGCCGTTGTATTTGGTGATGCCGATGTTGTACGCAAAATTGCGCAAGGCAACCGGCGTCACACCGCGGCGGCGGATACCCGAGATCGTGGGCATGCGCGGATCATCCCAGCCGGTGACGAGATTTTCGTTCACCAGTTGCATGAGCTTGCGTTTGCTCATGATGGTGTAGGTGAGACTCAGGCGGGCGAATTCGTATTGCTTGGGAAGTTCGCGCGGCAGCTCAAGGCTTTCGAGCACCCAATCGTACAAGGGCCGGTGCACTTCAAATTCCAGCGTGCAGATCGAGTGCGTGACGCCCTCGATATAATCGCTCAAGCAATGCGCGAAATCGTACATCGGGTAGATGCACCACTTGCCGCCGGTATGATGATGTTCGGCATGACGAATGCGATAGAGCAAGGGATCGCGCATCCAGATGTTGGGCGAAGCCACATCGATCTTCGCACGCAAGGTGCGTTTGCCATCGGGAAATTCGCCGGTCTTCATCCGCGCGAATAGATCCAGGTTCTCCTCCACGCTGCGGTTGCGGAAAGGCGATTCCTTGGCGTTGCGGCGATAGTCATCGGTTTCATCCGGCGTGAGGTCGCAGACGAAAGCTTTGCCTTTTTTGATGAGCGCCACGGCGTATTCATAGATCTGATCGAAATAATCCGAGGCGTAAAACGGTTCAATCACGGCCTCAACGATCGCTTCCCGCGCCGTCCGCCGGTCCAGACGTTCATCAGGTCCGCAATGCGGCACCATCGGATTAGGGATGACACCGGGCAGGTAAAAATCCGGTTTGCCATTGACCGTTTGCGTCGTGGGCAGTTCGCCTTTGGGTTTCATGCCCAGTTGTTCCTCGGCCCAGCCGCTGATCAGCCAGCGCACATCCTTCTGGATGGATTCGACATATTCCACGTCTTCCTTGGTGGGATTTGTGTCATCCATCCGCAGATTGCAGATGCCGCCGAATTCGTGCGCGATGCCGAAATTCAGGCAGATGCTCTTGGCGTGACCAATATGGAGATAGCCATTTGGTTCCGGGGGAAAACGGGTGTAGATGCGCGGATATTTTTTTGCGGCCACATGCCCGGCCACGATATCGCGGATGAAATCACTGGGTGCCGCCGTCGGCACTGCCGTCTTGTCGTTCGGATTGCTCATTTGTTGAAAAGTATTCTAGCAAAGAGCCGCGGCCATGGCAAACCGGCGGAGCATCAACAATCCAGGCTTGGACTAAATTCAATTTGAAACCGAAAAAGCCGCGACAAAATCTTTGACGTCCTTGGCTAAAATCGCTTTGCCGTGATAGTAGCTGACGCCGTTCGTGTTCCAGCGGACCTGCAACAAATTATAGTCTGACGGCGCGGCATATCCGTATTGCACCATGCCCTGATGCCAGCCGGAGGGCGCGGTGTTGTCCATGGACTTCACGGTGTACTGATAAATCTCGGACACCTTGCCGTTGATGCCGTCAATGTTCACCGCATCGCCCACTTTTTGCGCTGCGCACGCCTGGGCCGCAAGCGGTTCAAGCGGCGTGGACGGCGCGTACAAGGACCAATCCTTGGAGTCCGACCGCTCACCGCAGACCAGCCACGCCAGCAATCCCGAATCATCCTTCAATTCATATTCGTTGCGCTCGTAGATAGCGCCCACTTCGCCGATCTCCACCACGGCGTGGGCCGTGATGTGAAAGCTTTTGCCGCCCCAATGACCAGCCGTGCCCACCATCAAGGGCGGCGAAGACGCATAAGTGCGTTTCACCGGTGCCATTTCCGAACTGGAGAAACATCCGCGTCCAAAAACAAAGATAAAAACCAAAACCGCCACGCCAGCCAGGAGCAGAAATTTGCCGCTGCCAAAATAATTCTGATCATCCGAATCATCCAACGAAGCGCTCTTGTTGAATCGACTGAACATGCTGGACGCCGCCGCCGAAGGCAGGTTGAACGCCGTTTCCACCGACCGTCGACCGAGAGTAAAACCGTTGTAATACTCAACTTCCTGCCCGGTCCAACTGACCACCTGCATCACGTCACCCGCTTCGGCATTAAAATAATTCGCCTCGCTGCCGACCTGCACTCCTTCCGGCGCCTCGCCCTCGATGCGATAAACGCGCGATGAAGTGACGAGCGTCACGCCCACATCCGTGCCGTTCAGGTTCAACCGGTCGCCGACCTGTTTGGTGGCCGCATCCGCCGCCGTCATCGGCGATTCCGGCTCGAACATGGTGAACAACCGCCATTCGCCGCCGCGTTCGGAATCTTCATACACCAATGTGGCCCTTTCGCCGGTCTCCGCCTGCAGGTTGAATTCGTTCCAATAATAAGTCTCCTCGTTCACTTCCACGCCCATGACCACGCGGCCCAGCACGATGAAATTTCGCCCCGCGAAATCTCCGCGCATGCCGATCCGCAATCGTGTGGGATTCTCCAGGCTCATGTGAAAAAATGCGGGACAAACCGGCTGAGGTTCCCCGTGATGCGCCGGGTGTCCTCGCGGATGCCCAATCCGGCGGCCTCATGGTCCACCACCCAAACCCCAAACACCGGATGATTGCCGCCAAAATCCGGCAAGCTGGCCGGCGATTGAAAAACGAATCCTTCCGTCCCGTAATTGCCGCCGTTTTCCTCCAGCACCACACCGCCTTCCACCCAGGAAACATTACAGCCCTCGCGGCTCAACTTCGGCTTGCGAATATAATTATTCCCGAGCGGCTCCGCGACGTCATACGCCGGCAGCAAATTCGGATGATCCGGAAAAAGCTCCCACAAAACCGGCAGCAATCCCTTGTTGGTTAAAAGCATCTTCCACATCGGCTCAATGAACTGCACGCAATCCTTTTCCAGATGCACGTTGAATTCATCGCTCCACATCCATTCCCACGGATACAATTTGAAGGCGCGTTCAATGCGCGCGCCATCCAGATCCACAAAAAAATTCTGCCGGGAATCCCAACCGATGTCGTCGATGAAAACCGTCTTCGCCGTCACCCCGGCTTGTTCGCAGGTATCACGCAGATACAGCAGCGTCATCTCGTCTTCTATAAAATTTTTAACGCCGCTGAAGTGAACTATTTTACCCGCCCACCGTTTCCAGGCTTCGATGAGCCGTTCATGGATGGAATTGAATTGATCCGCTGCCGGATGCACTTCTTGCAGCCAGAACCACTGCGCGACCGCCGCTTCCACCAACGCCGTCGGCGTGTCGGCATTATACTCCAACAGCTTGGGCGGTGTGATGCCGTCGTAGCTCAGGTCAAAGCGCCCATAGAGACTGAAATCATCCCGCTCCCAAGATTTCAAGATGCCAGGCACCGCAGCGGGCGGTATGGACAGCCGGTTCCACCAGTTGTTTTTGATCACCGCTTCCGCTGCGTCGATGCACAGAAAATGCAGTTTGTTAGCAGCGGATTCCAGCTCGTCCACTTCTCCCGCCGTCAATTCATACGCCGCGGATTCATCCCAGTAAGGGCCGTCTGCATGCGAATGAAACGTCAATCCGACGCTCTCCACTTTCTCGCGCCAATCCGGACGCGGTATGTAAGCGTGCCGTTTCATCCCCCATGAAAACCGGAAAACCCACCGCCCCAGGAATGCCAGCCGCCGCCGTAATAACCGCCACCGCCGCCAAAGCCCCCGAAACCGCCGCGTACAATATCCGTGCGCGCCGCCTCCGCCAGCGTCACCGCATCCGGCGTAGGCGTGGAAATATTGGTGATGCTTTCGCACGGCAGGCTGCCCCACTGTCCGCCATAGAAATAAAGCTGCTTCTGCGCGTCGAAATGATTGTACGGCAGTGGGTACCAGTTGCGGAACGGCGCATGGTAATACCCCGCGCCGGGAATATAAAAATTATTGGTGTAAAAATTATCCGCGTTAACGGACGGTTTCTTGTCGCAGCCCGTGAGGATGGCGGTGGACATGCCTCCCAGCAAAAGCAGGCGTATGTTTTTGGTCCGTTTCAACTGATGATTTAGCCATCCTGAAAATCCGTCAACTTCAGGCTGGGTTCATTGGCGTCGAGCTTGTCGCCAACCGTCAAAACAGTCAATTACAACGGAAGCCAAAATTTGGAATCACCGTCTCCTGCCCGGCTTTAATCGCTGATGAGCGGCGAAAACTGCCGCGTCTCCGGGTCGTAGGCAAACAGTTCCGCCGTGGCGATCTGAAAGAACCAGCCGTGCAACCGCAACGATCCGTCCATGAGCCGTTCCTGTACGCAGGGATAGCTGTGCAGATTGTCGAGGCCGTACAAAACATTTTCCTCCGCCGCGGCAGTTTCCAGTTCCTGCGGAGTTTGCAGATGCGCGTAATCTTTCTTCAAGGTCTCCATCACCGGTTTGGCGACGCTCAGCCAATCGCGCAGATGCGGCGTGGATTTGCCCAGCGACACTCTGCCCAACAGCGCGGCGATGGCGCCACACTGCGAATGACCGCAGATCACGATGTCGCTTACACGCAAGTTTTCCACGGCGAATTCAATCGCAGCCGCCGTGGAGTTCGTATCGCCCGTCGCGCTGGATGGCGGCACGATGTTGCCCACGTTCTTCACCACAAACAGATCGCCCGGTTTGCTCTGCGTGATGAGCTCCGCCAGCACGCGCGAATCCGAACACGTGATGAACAGCGTGTGCGGATTCTGTCCTTCCTGCGAGAGCTTGCGGAACAGCTTCCGGTAATTGCCGAATGCGTCATGCCGGAACCGGTGGACGCCTTCTATGAGCCGTTGCATGGTCATGGAGTTTGCCGGGCGCGACCTGCGCCGGGCAATCTTTTACGTCAGATTCTTGTTTTTGGCGCGCGATTCTTCGGTGAGCTTCACCTTGAATTTCTTCAATTCTTCCTGCAAGGCTTCGTCGCCGGTCGCGATGATCTGGGTCGCGAGAATGCCCGCGTTGCGCGCGCCGTTGATCGCCACCGTCGCCACCGGCACACCCGGCGGCATCTGCACCATGGACAAAAGTGAATCCAAACCTTCCGTGGCCTTGCCCAGAATCGGCACGCCGATCACCGGCAACGTGGTGAACGCCGCCGTCACCCCGGCCAGATGCGCCGCGCCGCCCGCGCCGCAAATATAAACCTGCAACCCGCGCGCGCGACCGGTGCTGACATATTCTTCCAACCCGTGCGGATCGCGGTGTGCCGAGATGACTTTCGCCTCGCTGGCGATGCCAAATTCCTTCAGGGCTTCCGCGGCGGCCTTCATCACCGGCCAGTCGGAGTCGCTACCCATCAATATTCCCACGCGGGGGACGTTCGTTTTGCTCATGATATAAAATAAGATTGGCCGTTCTTTGTGAATGGCGCGGGAAGAAACTAGCAATGCTTCGCTCCGGAATCAATGTCATCATTCAACCGGATGCGGCGACAGGTCCGCCACCCCTTCCCAATTTTCCATGCCCTCGCTCCAATACTGCGCTTCCCGGTGGATCTCACCATTCCGCAACATCGCCTGCACGTGCGTGAGCGTGAAAGGCCCGCTCTGGGCCGCGCCATCGTGCAGATAAATCGTCGGCGTCTCGCTGGTCACTGCTGCTGGGGCCACTTGCGGCCGGGTACGGGCGATCAACTTGGCCGGATCGATGATCATTTTCTTTTCCGCAACTTCCTCCGCCGTTGGCCGCTCCTTCCACTTTTGAGCGCCGATCATCGCCACCCCCGCCAGCAAGCCACCCACATGCGCGCCGAACGCCACACCACCGCCCCGATGATCCGAGTAAATACCCACCACCATGCCGACCACATCACTCAGGAACCAAAAGCCGATGGCCACCCACGCCGGAATCTCAAATTCACCGGCCCGGATATAAAAGAACCAGAAAAAATATTTGAACTCGATATCCGCACCCGCGCGCAATAACAGATACATGCCCATGCACGTGCTGATCGCGCCCGAAGCCCCACCCATTGGAATCTCCGAACTAAAATGGCCGCTCGATACCGTGATATAGGACAACTCCGCCACCAACCCGCCGATCAAATAAAAAATCGTGAATTTAAACCGGCCAATCATGTCCTCCACACACGACCCGAACAGAAAAAGAAAAATCATGTTCCCGAACAGGTGAAAAAAGCCCGCATGGACAAACATCGAGGTCAGATACGTCCACGGATAAGAAATCGCCGGGATCAACCAAAGATGCGCGTAAACCCATTCATCCGAATCTCCCTGCGTGATAAAAAAGCAGATCAGTTGAACCACATAGACCAGCGTATTGATCCCGATGAGTGAAAGCGTGACCAGCGGAAGCCTTTCGGTCCGGTAATTCATTCCCGTTGGGATGAAGATGAACATGGCCCAGTCTGATTGCCGCTAGTCAAAGTCATCGCCCGTGACGAGTCAAGCGCAAGTGCCGACAGGCTGAAGATTTGGGTTGTGCTACCGCCCTGACTCCGCCCTAAGATACGCCCACATTCTCATGAAGCTGCCATGGCGAAACATTAGATCCCGAAAATCTATCACTGCCGTAAATGGCCGCCGGGGTATTATTGCCCTGCTGGCTATCCTCAGCTTTACCGTAAACGCCCACGCCGAATTCGTCGTACAAAATCTGCAGAATTTCCATTACGGCGATACCAATGCCCCGGCGCCAGCGACCAATCTTTCCGCTGAAAATTCCGCCACAAACTGGAATATCTCCATCCCAATCGTACAATTTAGTGATGTGCCTCTAACTAAGGCCATCGAAAGCCTCGCTTTGCAGGGTGAATTCAACTGCCTTTTGGACCCGGCTTATTTTCCGGCCAAGGATTCTAATGGAAAAGCCGTTGCCGAACCCTTGGTCACGAAGTTCATAAAAAACGCAACACCCCGTGAGGCCCTCGCAACAATATTGAGTGATAATCAGCTCACTTTGATTGAAGATCCAGTTTCCCATATTGACATCATCACGGGAGCAGGCCAGGTCACCAATCTTCTTTTACGCGGAGAAACTGAGGCGGAAACGAATCCATTTTCAATTCATACGAATTTGATTCCATTGGTCCAATTCAACCAGGTTCCCATTACGACCGGCATCGACAGTCTGGCCCGTCAGGAAAATGTGAATTACGCGATAGATCCAGAGGTGGATTGGTCCTATCAAAATCCCGAACCAGAATTGTCATTTCGGCTGGAAAAGGTGACTGCCTGGAACACGCTCGTCCGAATCCTTAATCTATATAATCTTGTCTTGCTCGAAGATCCGGTCAGCCATGTGGCCATTGTCACAAGCGCAAGCAGATCCTTGCCAGCCATGAATTTCAGCCTGTTCGATGTTGATACAAACAATCCGTTGGCCGGCACCAATGTCGTCGAAAAACTCATTGCCTTTACCAACGCTCCGTTGGATGCCGTTCTTGAAAATATCATCCAAAAATCCTCGCGGAACATCACCCTCGATTCGCGCATCACGGGCACCATCAATCCGCGCTCCGGGTGGCTGGAGCAAATGCCGCGCGTATCCATTAGCTGGAACATCACACCCCAAAAGGCCCTCATTGCCCTGTGCCGAACTTATCATCTGACCATCATCCAAAGCCCCGCCACCGGCATTATCAAAATCGAGCCTGAACCACGGAAAAGGAAATAAAGCGCATCAACTGCGCCCCGCTCGCTTCACTTCAATTTGACTTTTCCCATTTCCGCTTAATGTTGCCCCATGCCGGATGATACGTTCAAAGAATTTGTGCTCGACCAGTTGAGCGCGCTGCCCGACCTGCGCGCCAAAGCCATGTTCGGCGCGCACGGCCTTTACAGCGATGAAAAATTCTTCGCCATCCTGGATGAAGGCCGCCTGTTCTTCAAAACCAACGCCGAAACGCAGACCGAATACACCGATCGCGGCATGGGCCCGTTCACGTTCGAGATGAAAGGCAAGGCCATGTCCATGGCCTACCACGAAGTTCCGCCGGACGTTTTGGAACAACCCCACGAACTCGTCTTCTGGGCGCGCCGCGCCATCGCCCTCGCGACAGCCAAAAAGAAGATCGCATCCATCAAAACCAAACCACTCGCGAAAAAAACCACCCGGAAGCGCGCTTGAAATCCTTGACCAAAATCCAGCCGCCCAACACCATCCAACCAACTAACCCAACAACAACATTTTTGCGGACACCTTGACGGGAACTTATGAAATCTAACACACCCTATTTTCGCCACTCATTTTCCTGCGGCCTCATCGCGCTGACCGGACTGTGCCTTGTTGGCTGCCGTACGCCTCACAAGACAACCCATCTCAGCAACGGTTACGAAGAGGTGAGCACCCACGCGCGCACTTTTTTGGCCATGGATGATCCGGCGCCCGAGCGCATCGGGTTTCAGTACATGAGCCCGGATGGCAAGCTCACCCGCATCTGGCCCTCGCTCTACGGCATGAAAGAAGTTATCCACGGCGGCCTGGCCGTTTTCGTGGGCGATCAAGTCAGCGTGGAAGACGGCGCAGTCAATAATCATCCCAGCCTGTTCGCGGTGACCGCCCCTGCCCTGCCCGTGGATATCACCGGCGAAGTGCTCTCGCTCTGGGCGAAATCTTCCGGCAAAGATTTCAGCACCGCCAAGCAACGCTTCACCGTTGCCACACCCGAAGAAGCCAGCGACGGCCTCCTGCTCCATCTGGAATTCGCCTCGTCCGATTATTTGGTGGTGGATAAAAACTGGCCTGATAAAGCCGACCTGAAAATCGCCTGGGATCAAGTAACCAATATCATGGAAACGGTCAAATCCAAGGGCGGCGTGAAACGGGACAACGGCTGGCATACGCCGTTCATTGGAGCGCAATATTGACCGGCCAGCGTTCCAATTCTTGACCGCACGGCGCAAATTTTTTCTCCACACTTGCATTTGTCGCGCCGGTGACGCACTTTGGAATTCGCACTTTTTGCGCAAACAACAACAATTAAGGTAAAAACTATGGCACATGAACTCCCCCCGCTGCCTTACGACAAGGCCGCGCTCGAACCCCACTTTGACGCCCTCACCATGGAGATCCACCACGATCGCCATCATAAGGCCTACGTGGACAATCTGAACAAGGCCATCGCCGGCAACGCCGCGCTCGAAGCCAAATCTCTCGAACAGATCATCAAAGACCTAAGCGTGGTGCCGGATGCCATCCGCGGTCCCGTGCGCAACAACGGCGGCGGCCACTGGAACCATTCCTTCTTCTGGAAGATCCTCGGCCCGAACGCCGGCGGCGCCCCCACCGGCAAACTCGCGGACGATATCAAGGCCGCCTTCGGCAGCTTCGATGATTTCAAGGCCAAGTTCGAAGCCGCCGGCATCGGCCGTTTCGGCAGCGGCTGGGTCTGGCTCGTTTCCAACGCCGGCAAGCTGGAGATCGTCTCCACCCCCAACCAGGACAACCCGCTCATGGGCAAAGCCGTCGCCGGCTGCGAAGGCACACCCCTCATCGGCTGCGATGTCTGGGAACACGCCTACTATCTGAAGTACCAAAACAAGCGCGCCGACTTCCTGAAAGCCTTCTGGAATGTCGTGAACTGGAACGCGGTCAAGTACTGAGAATTCTCAAAAACAAAAACGCGCTGGAGCAATCCAGCGCGTTTTTTGTTTTAAATATCAATCCGCGCAATCTGCGTAATACGCGGTTCCTCCCGGAACTTTTTTTAGCCTATTTTTTAAGGTTCAAAAAATTCTTCAGGATCGTCCGGCCGTTCTCCGTCAAAATACTTTCCGGATGGAACTGCACGCCCCAGATCGGCAGCGTCTTGTGCTTCACGCCCATGATCTCGCCTTCTTCCGTCTCCGCCGTCACTTCCAGCACCTCCGGCAGTGTATCGCGCTTGATGACCAATGAATGATACCGCGTGGCCGGAAAAGGATTGGCCATGCCTTCGAACAGATCCTTGCCGTTATGTTTGATGGGCGAAGTCTTGCCGTGCATCATGCGATAGTTCACCACCACATCCGCGCCAAAAGTGTGGCCGATGCATTGGTGTCCCAGGCACACGCCAAAAACGGGAATGCCCTCGCTGGCAAACGTGCGGATGACATCGTTGGACAAACCCGCTTCACGCGGCGAACACGGCCCCGGCGATACCAGAATGCGCTCCGGTTTCAGCGCCCGGATCTCGTCGATCGTGATCTCGTCATTGCGCCGCACCTGCAGGTCCACGCCCAGTTCACCCAGGTATTGCACCAGGTTATACGTGAACGAATCGTAGTTGTCCAAAACCAGAATCATCGCCTTCAAAATAGCACACACGGCCATTTTGAAAATCAGAATCGTTCTGGTGCAACCACCCCGAAACCATCGTCAGCCTTAGCCGCCCTTGTTTTTATTCAACGCCGCCGTGAACCAATCCACCGGCGCCGGTTTCGCCGGTTGCGTCCCGCGATTAAACCCACCACCACCCGCCGGACGCGGTGCCGCCGGTGACGTGCGCTGTCCCGCCCCGCTCGGACCGATCTGCGGCGCGGCCTTCATGGAGAGCGCGATCCGTTTGCGCGGCAGATCCACTTCAGTCACCGTCACGGTCACCTTCTGCGCCACTTTCACCACTTCCGACGGATCTTTGATGAACCGGTCGGATAACTGGCTCACATGCACCAGGCCATCCTGGTGCACACCGATATCCACGAACGCTCCAAACGCTGTGACGTTCGTCACGATCCCCGGCAGCTTCATGCCCGGCTTCAGGTCTTCCATTTTTTCCACGCCGGACTGGAAGGAAAACACCTCAAACTTCTGGCGCGGATCACGCCCCGGCTTGGCCAGCTCACCTAAAATGTCCGTCAACGTCGGCAGGCCCACCGCCTCGGTCACATACTTCGGCAGTTGAATTTTTTGCCGCAGCGTCGCGTCCCGCATCAGGTCTTTCACCGAGCAATTCAGATCCTTCGCCATCCGGTCCACGATCTCATAACTTTCCGGATGCACCGCGCTCGCATCCAGCGGATGTTCCCCGTCGCGGATGCGCAAGAATCCCGCTGCCTGTTCAAAGGCCTTGTCGCCCAGCCGCGGAACTTTCTTCAATGCCGCGCGCGATTTGAACGGCCCGTTTTCATTGCGATACGCCACAATGTTCGCCGCCAATGCTGGGCCAAGGCCGGAAACATACGCCATCAACTGTTTGCTCGCCGTGTTCAGTTCCACGCCCACGCCGTTCACGCAACTGATCACCACATCATCCAAACTGCGCTTGAGCGCGCTCTGGTCCACGTCGTGTTGATACTGCCCCACGCCGATGGATTTCGGATCCAGCTTCACCAGTTCCGCGAGCGGATCCATGAGCCGGCGGCCGATCGATACCGCACCGCGCACCGTCACGTCATGTGTCGGAAATTCTTCGCGCGCCACGTCAGAAGCCGAATAGATGGACGCGCCGCTTTCATTCACCATCACCACCGGTATCGACGCCGGCAGTTTCAACGCCTTCACAAACGTCTCCGTCTCGCGGCTCGCCGTGCCATTGCCGATGGCGATGGCCTCGATCTCATATTTCTTGATCATGCCCAGCAACGCCGACGCCGCCTCACGTATCTCTGCCGCACTGGAGGCCGTGGGATAGATCACGTCGTTGTGCAACAACTTGCCCTGCCGGTCCAGGCACACGATCTTGCAGCCCGTGCGAAAGCCGGGATCGATCGCCAGCATATTCTTGCTGCCCAGCGGCGATGCCAGCAGCAGCTCGCGCAAATTTTCCGCGAACACCCGGATCGCTTCCGCATCCGCGCGCTTCTTCGTCTCCATGCGGAATTCCACTTCGATCGCTGGTCCCAGCAGGCGTTTGTAACTGTCCTGCACCGCCAGCCGCACTTGATCCGCTGCCGCTCCTTTGCCCGTGGCAAACATCGGTTCGAGTACCGGTAATACAGATTCCTCCGGCGGCGTGATGCGCAGCATGAGAAACCCTTCCGTCTCCCCGCGCCGGATGGCCAGCAGACGGTGGCTCGGAATTTTTCCCACCGGCTCGTTCCAATCGAAATAATCTTTGAATTTGGCCGCCGCCTCCTGCTTGTCGGACATCACCTTGGATTTCACGATGGCCTCGCTCCAATACACATCGCGCAACTTTGCCCGCGCCGCCGCATCGTCGCTCACGCGCTCGGCGATGATATCCCGCGCTCCGGCCAAAGCCGCCGCTGCATCCGCCACGCCCTTTTCCGTGCTCACATATTTCGCGGCTTCCGTCTGCGGATTGGCCGTGGACTGCTGGTTGAACAGGATATCCGCCAGCGGTTCCAGTCCCTGCTCCCGTGCGATCGTTGCCCGCGTGCGCCGTTTGGGCCGGTACGGCTGGTAAATATCTTCCAACTGCGTCACCGTGTCTGCCGCGTTCACCGCATTTTTCAACGCGTCTGAAAGCAGGTTGCGCTCCGCCAGCGATTTCAAGATGGTATCCCGCCGCTGGTCCAGATCCGCCAGCCCGATCAACCGCTCGCGGATGTTCGTGACCACCACTTCATCCAGCGATCCCGTAGCCTCCTTGCGATAACGCGCGATGAAGGGCACCGTGGCGCCTTCCGCAAACAGCTTCGCAGTGGCGAGCACCTGGCGCGCCTGGACTTTTAATTCACCGGCAATCTTTAAGATGTGAGCTTCGTTCATTTAAAATTTTGAAAACGGGCGGATGGTGTAGCGAAGTGCGAACGCCTTGTAAAATGGAATTGCAGAAAAATGCGAAATGAGGGCAGAGATTTTCGAATCAACGTGGATTCAATCCAAAATTTTTTCTATCACTTCAGTGGCCACTTTTTGCCCCCACACCACCTTGCCGATCTTCTCCGCCAGCACAAATTTCACCTCGCCGCCGCTGACTTTCTTGTCCAGCTTCATCGCAGCGAACAATTTTTTGCGCCGCGCCGCATCCAGTTTGATCTTCACCGGCAAACCCGCCTGCAAAAATAGTTTTTCGATCCGCACCACATCATGCGTCGGAAATCCAAGCTGCCGGCGCGATAATTCCGCCGCTGCCACCTGGCCGATGGCAATCGCCTCTCCATGCAGATATTTTCCGTAGCCCGAGCTGTTCTCGATCGCATGACCGATGGTATGGCCAAAATTCAAGATCGCGCGCAACCCGCTCTCAGTCTCGTCCTGACCCACGACATCCGCCTTGATCTCGCAACAGCGCGCGATGACCGCTGCCAGCGTGACCGCATCGCGTTCCAATAGTTTCGGCAGGTTGCGCTCCAGTTGTGCGAACAACACCGCGTCGTAAATGATGCCGTACTTGATGACCTCCGC
>Ga0206948_1144_pt1 | contig 16527 bp, 15 predicted proteins | sample Alteio_BWOrgHeat_FD_153236 | JGI IMG/M metagenome (GOLD analysis project Ga0206948, IMG submission 153236) | Enriched cells from forest soil in Barre Woods Harvard Forest LTER site, Petersham, Massachusetts, United States -... | ecosystem: Environmental > Terrestrial > Soil > Temperate forest > O... | reverse complement strand
GCCAATGGCAGCGGAATTGATATCCGGAGGAAAAAATCAGGGCTGTGATGAGGAAGAAGGCGCGGAACCAGGACATGATGTATATTTTATCATGATAACGTGGTAGGTTGCATGCAAAAAATGCATGTAAAATAGCGCTATATTGAAATTATAGGTTGATTAAATTGAAAAATAATACAATTTATGCGTGATAATTGATTGATCATAAGGATTATTATGCTCGAAATGATTTTAATTGTCGATGATGAAGCATCACAGCGGCACATGATGGAATATGCCATCCGGCAAAAGCTGGGTTACCATGCCGTAATGGCGGCCAACGGCGAAGATGCGCTCCGGCGCGTGCGTTCCGGCGGTGAACTGCCGCATCTTATGCTGGTCGATCTGGAGCTGCCTGACTGTGAGGGAATCCGAATTATCCGCGAGGTCAAAGCCGTATCTCCGCAGATGCCGGTCATTGCGCTGACGCCGCATGGCGATGAGGCGTACGCCGTGCAGGCAATGCGGGCGGGAGCGAATGATTTTCTGGCCAAGCCGGTGATGCTGGAGCGGCTGAAGCTGTCGATCCAGCAGGCGCTTAAAATACGGCGCATGAGCAGCCATATCGCGCGGCTTGAGCGCGGCATGAGCGGGCATGTCGACTTTAGCGATATTGTTGGCCGATCGCCTGCGCTTAAGGATGCGCTGGCGCTGGCGCGGTATGCCGCATCGTCGCGCCTGCCGGTATGGATCGAAGGGAAATACGGCACGGGCAAGGAATTGCTGGCGCGCGCCATTCATGGCGGCAGCGACCGGGCGGGCAAGCCTTTCGTGACCGTGCATTGTGCCTCCCTGCCCGCCGAAGGGGCGGAGGCGATGCTGTTCGGCCAGGAGACGCTGGCGGGCGAGGTGCATTTTATTCTGGGCAAGCTGCGCGAAGCCGATCAGGGAACGCTGCTGCTGAAGGAAATCGACGCCTTGCCGCAAGCCTTGCAGCGCCGGCTGTTCGAGACGCTGGGGGAAGGGCGGATCACGCCATTGGGCGCGTCCGCCAGCATCGCGCTCGATGTGCGGGTGCTGTGCACGGCGAGCGGGGATTGCGGGGCGAAGCTGCGGCAAGGGATGTTTTATTCAGGGCTATACGAGCGGCTGCGCGGCCTATGCATCGCTTTGCCGCCGTTGTGCGAGCGGCGCGAGGACATTCCGGCGCTGGCGAAGCATTTCGTACGGCTATACGCGGCGTCGGAGAATAAGAGCATTTACGGCCTGACGGAAGACGCGCTTGCTTACCTTGCCGAAGCGTCATGGCCGGGCAATGTGCGCCAGCTGGCGCATCTTCTATGGCGTTCGGTGCTGCTATGCAACCAGGATTTGCTCGATAACGCCGATATCCGCCTAATCCAGCAATTGCAGCCGGTCCATTACAATATACGTCAGGAGAGCATGGCGGGCGCGCCGTCGCTGCTCGATACGCAGGGGCGCATCCGCAAGCTGAAATTGATCGAAGAAGAGGTGATTCGCTTCGCGCTCAGCCATTCCGGCGGCTGCATGACGCGGGCGGCGCGCAGCCTGGGCATCGGGCGTTCCACCTTATACCGCCGCGTCAGCCTGCTTGGTATGAAGGATCAGATTTCGCGCGCGAACCATACGATGCGGCCGACGATGAAGGTTTCCTCGATCGAGCGCTCATAGATGGAATATTGCGGGTTGTCCGAGATGATGCGGATGTGCGGCTGGCGCTGATGCGTAATATGTTCAAGACGCTTGGCGACCAGGCCGAAACCATCGAATAACACGAAGATGCCCGGAGGGGAGGGCGTTTTGCGCGTGGTATCGACCAGGATAATGTCGTTATGGCAGAGCGTGGGCTCCATGCTGTCGCCGCGCACATACAGCATGCGCAGATCGTCCGGGCTGGCGTTTAAGCGTTCTTTGATCCATGCCTTACGGAAATAATAGGATTCGCCTGGTTGCTCGGAGGAGACGATGGTGCCGCCGCCCGCCGATACGTCGACCATGATGCGGCGGATGGGCGCGTAATCTTCTTTGCCGGCAGGGCTGTCCTGAGACGCCGTATCGGAAGCATGACCGTTTCCCACCAGCCAGCTTAAGCTGACGCCCAGGCTTTCGGCGACTCGGGCCAGTTTCACCGTCGAAGGGTTGGCCGATTTGCCGCTGATAATATCATAAAGGAAGGAGGTTTTTACGTCGGCGCGCTTGGCCAGCTCGGTGGAGGTGATGCCGCGTTTTTTCATTTCGAGTTTCAAGCGCTGGCCGATGGGGTTGATGAAAGCGGAAAGTGGTTTTTTTATGTAAGCCTGCATGGAGTTTCCTGAACGATGAAAAATAATTTTTAATAGAAATAATGAGGCAAGTCAAAGAAATATTATACATAATCAATTGGTTAATTGTTATTTTTTTAATATTTCATAAATATTCCTCATAATGCCGTTTCTTTGGCGACCATTCTATCAATAAAATTTTAACAATTTCAAGCAATGGATTTAAAGCCATGTTATCAATCCTATATCAGTACTAATTTTAACGGTTCTGGTTTTCATTAATATTTTCGTAATCAAAATGTCATATATTTTGTCTATTCCTTATCCACATTTTTTATGTATAGTTAACCAATTAACTCATTAGTGGTGTTTTTGGTGTGCATATGGGCGAAAATAACCCTACGGAACAATACATCGATTCTAGAGGCAATCCCGTTATTTTTATTAATCCGGATGAATTAAAAGCCGCCATTGATGATGTAAAGAAACGAAAAGATTTGAGCCCGGCTGAAATCAAGCTTCTTGATGCCAATGTACATAAATTAGAGCAAGGTGAATTAACCGAGCTTAATCATGTGGTGGATATTATTAAGCATGGGGAAGGCAGGAAATCGGGTTTATTCAGTGATGAAGTGGCAATAATAGGCATGATGGATAATGCTTTGCAGGCTTATATAAGAAATCCTCAAAATGTAGTTAGCGTTCAGACAGGCTTTGCGCCGAAAGCACGCGAGGGCGATACCGAGCCTGCCCAAATTCATGCGGATGCGATTAAAAATAGAAATAATAACCCTGCAGCCGCTGAGGCCGCGCAAAAAGTCATTAATGATGCGGTGCTGCAAGACGGAGCGCAGCTTGTACGATTGGCGGCTATTCTGGTGCGGGGGCGGGACGTGGTTAAAGATAGGCATGACGTTCAACGCGTTCCTGTGCCTGGCACCCAAAATAAGGGCATTGCCGTTACTCCTACAGAAGCCAGTTTTGCCAGAGCCTACCGTGAAATGGTTGAAGATATTTTAACTGGCGGGCCAATACGCTATGCCGCTTCCAACCCCCTTACGAAATCGGAGGAGAATGATGCTGCCATTCGGCAGTGGAACCAAGGTCATCGAGAAAAGCATGACGATACTGATTCTTATCATTACTATGCTAACAAGATAGTATGGTTTGCCGGTAAGCCCGATAAGGATGCCGCCGGCAAATCTGCAGGTGTATCACCGCCCGCTCAATGTTGGGTTGATAGTGATTGTCTTTTTCATCAGGCGCTTGCTGTGCAGTCTGTTGAACCGCTGCAATTAGCCGTTAAAAAAGTAAGAGAGGCCATAAAAGGACTAGACGAGTCGGGAACATTGGGCAAAGCGGTTAAACTTGATCAGGCGGCGCGGCAGGCCGTGGAAGGAATGCCAAATAATAGCGTTGTGGATTTGGCCACAAAAATCATGGATTTGTCTCGTGAAAAGAGAAGCGTCGCTTGGGAATTAAGCGATGGGCGATTGGCAATAGATTTGCCGCCTATCGTGGTGGAGGCTCGAGAAAGTATGTTTGATGCATACGAAAAAATGGTGCGGAATGGCGTAAATAGTGGAGTTGATCGTAAGCAAATGGAGAGGATCGCTAAAGCCATTATTGCAGAAGCAAAAAACGAAGGCAGCCCCGCAGGCAGGACTATGGAAGCGGAAGCTAAGCCAGGCGCCAACCCAGAAGCTAAGCTGGACACTAAGCCAAAAACCGCAGAGTCTTCGTCGACAGTTCCTATGGAAGCAAATAACACAGGCGCGCCAGCCATTCTACCCAGCCCCCAGTCTGGCGATAATCCAATGTTGGGTGCAGCCAAAACTGCAGCTCAACAGGCGAAAGGTCCCAAAAATTCTCCTGGCGGCCAAAGTGGCGTTAAGGGTGTTGGCAGATAAAAAGCGTTTCTCGGCATTCTACAGCCCGCAGCTTTATTGATTTTTATTCTTTATTGCCCTTCCCGAAATTATAGATTGCTGTGTCGTTGCCGTCTTACGCGCAGGCATTTCCGCTGATTATCACTAAATTGTCGCGTTATTAAACGCCGTATTTACCGAATTTTTATCTTTCTCAGGAATAGTGAACCTAAGGGAGTCGCAACCGCAGCCGGGGAGATGGAATGCATATAGTGGATGGGAATGGGCATGATTGAAGAACTGCGAATGGCGGAATTGCTGTGCACGCGGCTATGTCACGATTTGACCGGGCCGATCGGCGCGGTCAATAACGGTGCGGAGTTTTTGAGCGAAGAAGGCTTTAATCTGCAGAGCCAGGCGGTCGAGCTGATTATCAGCAGCGCTTTCTCGGCGGTGACGCGGCTGCAATTTTACCGCATGGCCTATGGCAAGGTGCGCGACCACGGCGAGGCGAGCCTGAGCGAAAAGCAAAAGCTCGCGGCCGATTTTTTTACCGGCAGCAAGATTACCCTCGATTGGCCAGAAACTCATGGCGACGCGGTGGGCGTATCGATCAGCATCAAAATGTCGCGGCTGATTTACAACCTGTTGCTGGTGGCGTCGCATGCATTGATACGCGGCGGAACGATTTCAGTGCGCATCGGCGCGGCGAAGAACGAGCAGGGCGAAGATAGCGGCAAGCAAGTCACGGTCAGCGCGCAGGGAACGGGGATGAAGTTCGACCCGGAAGTGGAAAGGATATTTTCGGGCGCATTCAGCGTTGCCGAGTTGAATCCAAAAAACGTGCAGACCTATCTCACTTACCGTTTCGTTGAGGATCTGGGCGCGGGGATCGTATGGAGCACAGACAGCGAGAAGCTGGTAATGCAGGTAACGCAACGATAGGCATTGGCGCATGGACGATCTGATTGGTGAATTCATCACGGAAACGACGGAAAGCCTGTCGGTGCTGGATAACCAACTGGTCCAGCTGGAGCAGAATCCGCAGGATGCGGCGATCCTTGGCAATATTTTCCGTATCATGCATACCATCAAAGGCACCTGCGGCTTCCTGGGCTTGCCGAGGCTCGAAGCGGTGGCGCACGCTTCGGAGAATGTGCTGGGCAAAATCCGCGATAAGAAGCTGGAAGCGACGCCTTCCGCCGTAACCTTGATTCTCGCGTCACTCGATACGATTAAAGGCCTGATCGATTATTTAAGTCAGCATGGCGAGGAGCAGGCGGGCGACGATAGTGCGCTGAGCGCGCGGCTCAACCATTACGCCGACACCGGTACGATCGGTGACGGAGCGGCATCCGTTGCTCCTGCATCTGCGCCTGCGCAAGCCGGCCATGCAGCGGCGGATAATGCGTTTCCGCATTTCTGCGGCGAAGACGATCCGGAGCTCAAGGCGGCGATGGATAAAATACTGGCTGAAGCGGCGCAGCCTGCCGTTGCGCCTATGAACGATACGCCTGCGATAGAAAAAATGGTGGATGACGGTAAAGTTACGCCGCTTTCCGGCCGGGAAAAAGAGCATGCCGTCGTCGAGCATAAGGATGCGCCGAAAGAAGCCGGTAAAGAGCCTCCCAAGGAATCCGGGGGCGGCGGCGCGAATCAAACTATCCGCGTCAATATCGATGTGCTGGAGAATCTGATGCAGATGGTCAGCGAGCTGGTATTGACGCGCAACCAGTTGATGCAGATCGTGCGCACCCGCGACGATAAGGAATTCATGACGCCGCTGCAGCAGCTCAGCCACATCACCACTGAATTACAGGAAGGGGTGATGAAAACCCGCATGCAGCCGATCAGCAACGCCTGGTCGAAATTCCCGCGCCTGATCCGCGACTTGTCGCTTGAACTGGGTAAAAAAATCGATTTGCAGATGCATGGCGCGGAAACTGAGCTCGACCGGCAATTGCTGGAAGTCATCAAGGACCCGTTGACGCATATGGTGCGCAATAGCTGCGATCATGGGCTGGAAACGCCCGCCGAGCGCCAGGCGGCGGGCAAGCCGGAGGTCGGTACGGTGACGCTCTCGGCCTATCACGAAGGCGGCCATATCGTGATCGATATCAGCGATGACGGGCGCGGCATCAATATCGCGCGGGTGAAACAGAAAGCTATCTCCAATGGCCTGGCGACCGAAGCGGCGCTGGAGGCGATGAGCGAAAAGCAGATCGCCCAATTTGTGTTCCATGCCGGGTTCTCCACGGCAGAGAAAGTCACGAGCGTGTCGGGGCGCGGCGTCGGTATGGATGTGGTGAAAACCAATATCGAGAAAATCGGCGGCGCGCTCGATCTGGATTCAAGCTGGGGGAAAGGCTCGAAAGTCAGCATCAAGATTCCCCTGACGCTTGCCATCGTGCCGGTGCTGCTCGTCGAGGCGTGCGGCCAGAAATTCACCATCCCGCAGATCAACGTCATGGAATTGGTGCGCGTCGCGCCGAGCGGCGGCCTTGCCATGGAATGCATCAACGATGCGCTGGTGCTGCGCCTGCGCGATAAGCTGCTGCCGCTGGCGGTGCTGTCGGAAATACTCGGTTTTCCCATTGACCGCACGGAGCTGATGCAAAAAGAGATGACCATCGCCGTATGTAAGGTCGGCGGCTATGATTTAGGCATCGCGGTCGATAAAGTATACGATACGGAAGAAATCGTCGTCAAACCGGTGGCGGCCATTCTCAAGCATCTGTCGGTTTATTCGGGCAATACGATTTTAGGCGACGGCAGCGTAATTATGATCCTCGATCCGGCGGGCATCGTGCGCATGGTCGGCAACCCGGAGATGGCGGTGCATGCGCAAGCGGCGGAACTGCAGCAAAATAAGCGCAACGAATCCGAAAGGCTAGTCAGTTTCCTGATGTTCCATGCCGGAAAAAGCGCGCTAAAAGCGGTGCCGCTGGAGTTGGTGTCGCGGCTGGAGGAGATCGACGTGGCTTCCATCGAGATAGCCGGCGATAAGCCGGTGGTGCAGTATCGCGGCGAGTTGATGCGCCTGTTGACGCTGGATAACGACTTCGCCCTGCCCGATAGCGGTCCGGTGAATGTCATCGTATTCAGCTACGATAAAAAAGTGCTGGGGCTGCTGGTCAGCGAGATTATCGATATCGTGCACGCGCCTTTTGCCATCAAGCTGGCGTCAAAAGAAGCCAAGGGGAATGGATATTTGGGCAGCATGGTGATTGCCGGGAAAAGCGCCGACGTGGTGGATGTCAGCTACCTGCTTGCCGACTTGGTGGATCATGCGGTGACGACAGGGGATATCAGCCGGCAAAAAGCGGCGGAATGCCAGGTACTATTGGTCGAGGACAGCCCGTTTTTCCGGAATCTCACCGTGCCTTTCCTGTCGGCGGCGGGTTATAAGGTGACGGCGGCGGAAGATGCGAACGTTGCGCTGCAATTGCTGACTAAAGATCATATGCATTTCGATATGATCGTCACGGACATCGAAATGCCGGGCATGAACGGGTTCGAGTTCGCGAGCGCCTGCCGCGCCACTCCGGAAATCAACGGCACGCCGATCATCGCTTATACCGCGTCGCTCAGCCATGAGGTGATGCAGCGCAGCAAGGAAGTCGGTATGAACGATTGCATCGTGAAAACCGACCGCGTGGGGCTGCTCGATTCGATGGCGCGCTATCTCGCCTTGGCCATTCACCCTAAAGGCCGGGAGGCGGCATGAGCGCATCCCCGTCAACGGCGGCCTATAAGGTTGAGCACGATGCGCAACGCGGCGAGAGCGGCATGTATGTCACCATGCGCATCGGCGGCCAGCTGTTCGGCATTCCGGTGGCGCATGTGCGCGACGTGCTGCGCCAGCAAAAAGTTACCGCCATTCCGCTCGCGCCCGCCGAAGTGGCTGGATCGCTCAATCTGCGCGGCCGCATCGTCACCGTGATCGATTTGCGCCGCCGCCTGAACCTGCCGCCACGCGAGGCCAACGCCAAAACCAGTTTTGTCGTCGTCGAGCTTAAGGGTGAGCTTTACAGCCTGATGGTCGATAGCGTCGGCGAGGTGCTCAGCGTCTTTGCCGCCAGAACCGAACCGCCGCCCGCCAATCTGACCGGCCGCTGGAAAGAGGTTTCCTCCGGCATTTACAAGCTGGAGAGCGAGTTGCTGGTGCTGATCGATGTGCAAGCTTTATTGACCTTGTAATGGAATGGGACCGTATGACTTCCTGCTTGATCGTCGATGATTCCAAAGTGGTGCGCACGCTGGAGCGGCGTATCATGGAGGGATTGGGCTTCACCGTGGCCGAAGCCGAGGACGGCCAGAAAGCGGCCGAATATTGCCAGGCGCAAAAACCGGCGCTGATCCTGCTTGACTGGCACATGCCGGTGATGGACGGGCTGCAATTCTTAACTGTGCTGCGTGCCATGCCGGATGGTGCGCTTCCCAAGGTGATCTTCTGCACCACTGAAAGTGAGATCAACCACATCATGCAGGCGATGAGCGCCGGCGCCGATGAATATGTCATGAAGCCGTTCGACGCCGAGATTATCCGGGGGAAGCTGGAGCAGATCGGCATGCTCTGATGCGGCTGCGGGGGTGTAGAGGTCGCGCAGATATAAAGTGAATCGCTTGACGCCATATGAAAGTATCTATTGCTATGCCGGTTTCCTACCCGTCGCTCAATCCTATGGGAACGCAGGCGCTGGCGATTGCCGCATCGACCGGCGGTCCGCAGGCGCTGCTGGCACTGTTCGCGCAGATCAAGGGCGGCCTTAACGGCGTGCCTATTTTCATCACGCAGCATATGCCCGCGAGTTTCACCGCGCTGCTGGCCGAGCAATTGAGCAAGGCGGGCGGGCGCGTATGCGCCGAGGCGAAAGGCGGCGAAGCCGTGATTCCCGGCAACGCCTATCTTGCGCCGGGCGATTATCATATGGTGGCGGAGCGCAATGCCGCCGGCAAAGTGATTTTGCGTCTCAACCAGGATCCGCCGGAGAATTTTTGCCGCCCCGCCGCCGATCCCATGTTGCGCTCACTGAGCCGCGTTTATGGCTCGCATCTGGCGGTCGCCGTGCTGACTGGCATGGGGCAGGATGGGTTGGAAGGTGCGCGCGAAGCGGTGCGGCAGGGCGGCGCGGTCATTGCACAGGATGCGGCCAGTTGCGTGGTGTATGGCATGCCCAAAGCGGTGGCCGATCAGCGATTATGCAAGGCGATCATGCCGCTGAGCGAAATGGGGCAGTATCTTATCGAGCAAATCGACGGACGGCGCTGATGCAGCAAGATGAATTCCAGTTCCTCGCCGCCATGCTTAAAAAACGCTCCGGCCTGACGCTGGGCGAGGATAAGACCTATCTGATCGAAAGCCGCCTGCTGCCGATCGCGCGCGGGCGCGGGCTGGAGACTATTTCGCAGCTTTGCGCCAAGGTGCGCTTGCAGCCGGACGAAGCGCTGCTGAGCGAAATCACCGAGGCGATGACGACCAACGAATCCTCGTTTTTCCGCGACATCAAGCCGTATGAGCATTTACGCAAATCGTTGCTGCCGTCGATGATGCAGGCATGCGCGGCGCGCCGTCACTTACGCATCTGGAGCGCCGCCTGCTCGACCGGGCAGGAACCTTATACCGTCGCCATGTGCCTGCAGGAAGACAGCGCGAAAATGCCCGGCTGGCGATTCGATATCGTGGCGAGCGACCTGGCGCTGAAAGTGATCGAGAAGGCGCGCGCTGGGATTTACTCGCAGTTCGAGGCGCAGCGGGGGCTGCCGATTCAGCTGCTGATCAAATATTTCACCTCTTTGCCCGATACGTCCTGGCAATTAAAGGAGCCGATCCGCGCCATGGTGCAGTTCAAGCAGCAGAATCTGCTGGAGGATTACGCGGCGCTTGGCAAGTTTGACATTATCTTCTGCCGTAATGTGCTGATTTATTTCGACGACGACACCAAGGCGCAGATCACCGATAAGATGGTGCGCAGCCTGCAGCCGCACGGCGCGCTGATTATCGGCTCCACGGAAAGCCTGATTGACCCGAAGGGGCAGTTCGCAGCGGTGGAGGAGTTCCGGGGAGCGTATCGGGTGAAGTGAAAGGGCGTGTTTCGTGTGGCGTGTTTCGTGAAGAACTAGGCGTTACCTAATCACAAAACACGAAGCACGAAGCACGAAGCACGTCTTAAGCCACCTCATCCGCCCGTAATTTCTCGGCGGAGTCGATCTGTTCCGGGTCTTTCAGCACATAGCCGCGTCCCCAGACGGTTTCGATGTAGTTTTCGCCGTCGGCGGCCTGCGAGAGTTTTTTGCGCAGCTTGCAGACGAACACATCGATGATTTTGAGTTCCGGCTCGTCGATGCCGCCATACAGATGGTTCAGGAACATTTCCTTGGTCAAGGTCGTGCCTTTGCGCAGGCTGAGCAGCTCCAGGATGCTGTATTCCTTGCTGGTCAGATGCAGCGCCTTGCCGTCCACCTCGATCGAGCGGGTGTCGAGGTTGACCGAGAGCTTGCCGGTGCGGATGATAGACTCGGAATGCCCCTTCGAGCGGCGGACAATCGCCTGGATGCGGGCGATCAGCTCGCCTTTGTTGAAAGGCTTGGTCAGATAATCGTCAGCGCCATAGCCCAGGCCTTTTATTTTCTGATCGGGACCGGAGAGGCCGGAGAGGATCAGGATGGGCGTGGTGACGCGGGCGGCGCGGAAACGGCGCAGCACTTCGTAGCCGTCGATATCCGGCAGCATCAGGTCAAGGATGATGATGTCGTAATCGTACAGCTTGCCGATTTCGAGCCCTTCCTCGCCGAGCTGGGTAGTGTCGCAGATGATGCCTTCCGAAGCGAGGGACAGTTCGATCGCCTTCGCCGTCGAGGAATCATCTTCTACCAACAAAACGCGCATAACGTTATCTCCCTAAATTTTTATCTAAATTGCTATGTTGAAAGCACGGAATGGTTTAATTTTTAGTTAACCATAAAAAAAATAATTTAACAATAGTTTAAATGGTATTCACAGGCATAATTTTTGGGCAGCTTTTCTTGTAATCGATAGCTATACTCCTTAAGCGAGTCTATACCAGATGTCAAATGCAAAAGGTGAGCCATCGGCGCATGCGGCTAGAGGAAATAAATACGTTACAGGAAGTTACGGTTTACGGCACGGTGAGCGCCGTCCTGGGCATGCTGATCGAATGCGCCGGGATCGAGCGGCTTTTGAGCGTCGGGGCGCGCTGCCGCATTATCGGGCAAAAGGGCTTTTCGGGCGAGCCGCCGCAGATTATGGCCGAAGTGGTGGGTTTTCGTGACCATAAAGCGCTTTTGATGCCGTTTTCCAGCCTGGAGGGTATCGGGCCGGGAGCGCGAGTGGTGATTGAGGAAAATGCCTCGGTCTGCATGCCGACGGACGCCTGGCTGGGGCGCGTCATCAACGCCATGGGCGAGCCGGTGGACGGCAAGGGTCCCTTACCCATGGGGGGTACGGCATATCCGCTGCGTCGCCAGCCACCGGACGCGCATAGTCGGGCGCGCGTGCGCGGCAAGCTCGATCTGGGCGTGCGCAGCATCAATACCTTCCTTACCTGCTGCCGGGGACAGCGCATGGGTATTTTTGCCGGCTCCGGCGTCGGAAAATCCATCATCATGTCGATGCTGGCTCGCAATTCGCAGGCCGATGTGAACGTGATCGGCCTGATCGGCGAACGCTCACGCGAATTGCAAGAGTTCATCGAGGACGATCTGGGCGAGGAAGGGCTTAAACGTTCGGTGATTGTGGTGGCGACGTCGAGCGAATATGCGCTGCTGCGGCGGCAATCGGCCTATCTCACGCTGGCGGTGGCGGAGTATTTCCGCGACCAGGGAAAAGATGTGCTGTGCCTGATGGACAGCGTAACGCGCTTTGCCATGGCGCAGCGCGAGATCGGCCTCTCCGCCGGGGAACCCCCCACCAGTAAGGGCTATACCCCCACGGTGTTTTCGGAGCTGCCCAAGCTGCTTGAGCGCGCCGGGCCGGGCAAGGCCGGGCAGGGCTCGATCACCGGGCTGTTTACCGTGCTGGTCGAAGGCGATGACACTAATGAGCCGGTGTCCGATACGGTGCGCGGCATATTGGACGGCCATATTGTGCTCGACCGCGCCATCGCGCAGCGCGGGCGGTTTCCGGCGGTGAATATTTTGAAAAGCGTGTCGCGCACCATGCCCGATTGTAACGATGAGCAGGAAAACGCGCTGGTGCAGGTGGCGCGCGGCATGCTCTCGACCTACGACGACATGGCCGAAATGATCCGTCTGGGCGCCTACCGCAAAGGCTCCGACCCGGCGGTGGATCAGGCGATCAAATATTACCCGGCGCTGGAGGAATTCCTGCGCCAGCGCAAGGATGAGAAAACAGCGCTGGATCAGGGATACGATGAGCTAGCGACGGCGCTGGGGATTAGCAATTGGCGCGGGGTGAAATGACGTTGCGGCGCTGTTGCTTATGAAAGGCCTCAACACCCTCATCAAATTGCATAAGCGCACGCTGGACGATCTGCGGCGCAAATTGGTGGGGCTGGAGGAGCAAAAGGCGCAGCTGCAAGCGCTGTCTAGGACGCTGCAGGAGGAACTGGAGCGCGAAATGCAGATGGCGACGGCGCAGCCGGACCTGTCGCGTTTTTTCAGCGGCTTCGCCAAGCGCATTCAGAAACGGCAGGAGGATATCGCGCGCGAGATGCAGGCGCTGGACCGGCAGATCGCGGCGCTGTCCGAGCAAATCGCCGAGGCGTTCGGCGAGCTCAAGAAATTCGAAATCGCTCAGGAAAACGCGCTGCGCCGGCTCAAGGAGGAGGAGAAGCGCCGCGACGACGCGCTGATGGATGACATCGCGGCGCGGCAGCATCGCAGGAAGGAAGAGGGGCAGTAGCGCTGATTCACCCTATATTCTCAGTGACATTGTCATACCCGCCTGCGCGGGTATGACAATGCTAAATATAATACAAAAATAATGCTGCTTGCGGGAGAGAAAAAATCAGCTCGCATGCCGGAATAATTCTTCCAGCTCGGCGACTTTCTGCTCGCGGTTTTTCTTTTTTTCCAGTTTCACGATCTCGTCGAGCGCCATCTCCAGATGGGTTTTGACGAGGCGCGACTCGATGGATTTAAGGGCGGAATGGACGGCTTTGCATTGCATCAGCACATCGTCGAGCTTGCGGTCTTCCTCCAGCATTTTGCGCACGCCCTCGACCTGCCCGATAATGCGGTTCAGCCGCTTGATTTCATCGCTGTGATCGGGTCCCGGCGTTTCGGGGCGCTGCTTGTTTTTCATAAAATGCTCCATGAGATGCGACAAATATTTATAGGGTATATACCCCGGCGTGGCAACCGTATTTGTTAAGTCAAAGGAAAGCGGGAAACATTATTTTTGGAGAGGAATAAGGCGATCATTCTCCTAAAATTAATATTTAATTAACATTAAAGTATTAACGTTAATAAAACGCAATAAACTGGATGCTTCCAACTGCGGTAGGGTTAGGGTATAGTCGTAGCATGTCGATCAAGCGCAAACTGACCCTGATGATGATGAGCATCAGCCTGGCAGCCGTTATGCTGACCGTGCTCGCTATCACCGCGTACCTGATTTACGACATGCATAAGAGCACCGTCGCCCAGCTGGGCGTTACGGCGGCGCTGACCGGCGACCGTAACAGCGCTGCGCTGGTGTTCCTGGACAATGAGCGCGCGAATCATAATCTGGAGATATTCCGGCTCAACCCGTCGATTCTGACGGCGTGCATTTACGATGCGCATGGCGTGCTATTCGCCGGCTACCGCAATGAGAATGCGGCCGGCAGCACCTGTCCAAGCGATATGCAGCATGTCCGCACGATTATGCCCAATATATTCACCGCCCTGGAGGATATTAAACAGAACGGCGAAAAAGTGGGGACGGTATTCATGGTGTCCGACACGCATGAGATCGATAACTACGTGCAGAAAATCGTGCAGATCAGCATCGCCGCCATCCTGCTGGTGCTGGGGGTGACGGCGCTCCTTACGGTCTATTTTCAGCGCACGGTGTCCGCACCCATTTTGGAGTTGGCGGCTACCGCTCAATCGATCACCGCCAACCGCGACTATACGCTGGAAGCCAAGGCGGTTTACCATGATGAAACAGGCATTCTGGCGCGCGCGTTTAACGATATGCTGGGCGAAGTGCGGGCGCGCGACCGGGAACTGCTGCAAACCAATGAAACGCTGGAGCATAAAGTGGTGGAGCGCACGCGCCAGCTCGAAGAGGCCAAGCAAAGGGCGGAGCATGCCAATGAAGCGAAAAGCGAGTTCCTGCGCAACATGTCGCACGAATTCCGCACGCCGCTGCATGCTATCTTGAGCTTCTCGACCTATGGCATCAAGGAATATGAGGCAGCGGCGCCGTCGCAGCTTAAGCATTATTTCGAGCTGATTCAGACCGGAACGGAGCGGTTATCGCGCCTGGTCAACGAGGTGCTGGACCTGGCGAAACTGGAGCAGGGGGAGCACCGGTTCCTGCTGCAGCGGGTCGATATGCGCGCGCTGATTACGCGCGCCGTGGATATGATGCGCCCGTTGCTGCAGGAGAAAAATCTTACGCTGCGCTTCGCGCCGCCCGCCGAACCCATGCCTGTCTTGTGCGATCATGATAAGATCGTGCAGGTCATGACCAACCTGCTAGGCAACGCCATCAAGTTCACGCCGGCCGGAATGGGCATTACCTTAAGCCTGCATAGCGCCGGGGCGGAGAATAACCGGCAAGCAGTGGTGTCGGTGATGGATGAGGGCATCGGCATTCCTGAGAAAGAGAGGGAAACCATATTCGAATCCTTCCGCCAGAGTAGCCGCACCAACCAGGGCGCGGGCGGCACCGGGCTCGGCTTATCGATTTGCCGTGGCATCGTCGATGCGCATGGCGGTGAGATATGGGCAGAGAATAACAGTCAGGGACCGGGTGCCTGCGTGACCTTCCGCTTGCCGGCGGCATTGGAGCAGCAGGACCACCTGGTATTTATCCATAAGAAGGAGGCACGGCATGAAAACGCAGCGTAGGTATACGGTTCTTGCGGTCGACGATGACGAAATCAATCTGATGATCCTGGTTAAGAATGTTCAGGAAGCGGGCTACATGGTTAAATCTTTCACGTCAGGCGAGGCGGCGTGGGAGCATTTGATCAATTATCCCAGCGATATCGATATCGCGCTGCTCGATAAGATGATGCCGGGCACCAACGGGCTGGACCTGCTGAAGCTTATCAAGAACGATCCGGCGCTTAAACCCATGCCGGTGATTTTGCAGACCGGCGATGTCGGCCTGCACCAGATGCGCGAAGGGCTGGAAAACGGCGCGTATTATTATTTGACCAAGCCCTTCCACCCGGAAATTTTAACGGCGATCCTGCATTCGGCGGCCAATGAATGCACCATGCGCCAGGAATTGCGTGAGCAGATGACGGCCAGCAACGCCCGCTTCATCGCCTTGATGCAGGAAGGCGAATTCGTGTTTCGTACGCACAGTGAAGGCCGCTTGCTGGCCGCCACTGTTTCGCAGGCCGCGACCTATCCTGAATTCGTAGCGCTCGGCCTTACCGAACTCTTCGCCAATGCCGTCGAGCATGGCAATTATGGCATCGGCTATGAACGCAAGCGCAAATGCCTGTTGAATAACAGCTGGCAGAAAGAATTGAAAACGCGCGCCGAAAGCCCGGAATACTGCCATCGCCTGGTGCGCGTGCGCGCAGAAAAAACCGCCGGCGGCCTGAATGTCGCCATTATCGATGAAGGCAAGGGGTTCGATTGGCAGAAGCATATGTACGACGATAACGAGCCTTCCAAGCTCAACGAACCGAATGGCCGCGGCATTGCCAAGGCTATCATCATGCTCGATAATGTGCGTTATATCGGCAAGGGCAACGAAGTGCATTGCACCATTGGATTGCCGGCGTATCTTTCTCTGTCAGGCGACGCAGAGAAAAAAGCGGCGCATGGGTAGTACCGGTTGACCCTGCGCCCCGTTTTTGCAAGGCCATTTCCATTGGCGGGCTGGAGGGATGGCGAATAGGTTTTTAGGCGCACCGCAGGCGTTTTTTTTCTTTCTTCTGTGGCGTCGTGTCGCCTTTGCGCTCAATATTTTTCCGAAATACTATACTACCATACTTGATGTATTCTTGGCGCATCTGAATATAGCGATGCCCGCAAAAACCAACGTTATTGCCATGCTAAAGGTAGCAAACCTTGTGTAACTGTAAGCTACCGGTCTTGTCACTTTCATCGCTGCTAGAATATAGTCCAATATCGTTAATGCGCCCCAATAACCCAGTGGCTATGAGTTTTCATCAATTCTGGAAATTCAAAGGACAGATATCTTTATAGTTGCAGCAATAATAGCCACTATTGGTATCGCTTAT
>Ga0206948_1148_pt1 | contig 16536 bp, 14 predicted proteins | sample Alteio_BWOrgHeat_FD_153236 | JGI IMG/M metagenome (GOLD analysis project Ga0206948, IMG submission 153236) | Enriched cells from forest soil in Barre Woods Harvard Forest LTER site, Petersham, Massachusetts, United States -... | ecosystem: Environmental > Terrestrial > Soil > Temperate forest > O... | reverse complement strand
TTGGACTCTGGTTTCTGCTCCAAATCATTTCGCCGCAAAACGGTGTCGCAAATTGGGCTCACGTGGGGGGATTTCTTGCGGGAATGCTCACCGTGCTGGTGATGGGAGGACGTTCGGCAATCCTGAAGGGGCGCAATTCCGAGTATGAAGTTGCGTAACATCTGACGCGGACATTTGACCGCAAGAAACGTTTATGACCAAAACTAAACTGCCAATGTGGCTCATTGCGTCGGTCGTGCTGTCTGCACTGATCGCATCTTATTCCTGCTACAAGCGGTATCAGGTTGAATCGGAGAACAAGGCCACCTCCTTGGCTGTCGAATTCGAGAATGTCGAATCGCTTGCGTCCGCTCAGGGGATCTCGATGGACAGAGCGCTGATCGATTTAAAGGCGCAGGGGGTTAACGCGCTTGTCCTTTCAGAGGGGACGGTTGGCGAATTATTGGCAAGGGGCCAAGCGACGCTTCAATCGACTTCTTGGCAGATTCCGAAGGGTTCGAAGTCTGAAATCGAGCCGATGACGACGCTGACGTTCACCGATGTAACCCAACTTCCTCGGGCAGAACGAGGACTACGAATTCGATTCCAAAACCTTGCGAACCGCCTCAAAGGCCGCAGCGCCAATACTTTGGACTTGCCTCCCGTTTCGGCTATGCTCGTCCGCACTACGCCGATTGGCCTTGATCCTCAACAGGTTGATGTGTCCAAGCGCAACGGAATGATGATTGTCGCTCGCTGCGCTAACCCTCCGGGTGTTAGCGAAGAAGGCGTGAAGCAGACACTTCACTGGGTTCACGACATGGGTGCGTCCGTATTCCTGCCCGAGGGCGACCAGGTCTTGGGACGCCGAGACGCCATAAAGACCACAGTCGAGACCCTCAAAGAGCTCTCAATGTACTATGCGACGCCCGAATTCGCGAAAATCGGAGGGGACGTCAATGTTGTTGAGGCTGCTCCGGAAAACGTAATTCGCCTTCACTCGGCCCAGATTGCAGAATTGGACAAACTTACCTTTGCTGACGCTGTTGACCGATTTGCTAAGGCTTCACGCGAAAGGAACATGCGAATCCTATTGATTCGTCCATTTACATTGGCCTCGCAAGGTCCTAGTTCTTCTCTTGCCTTCTTCATAAAGCGAATCAACGAGCAAATCGAAAAAGAGGGCGGTGCAATCGGCCTGCCAAAGCCGTTCCACGAGCCATCTCTACCCCGATTTTTTCAGATTCTCCTGGGACTGGCAATTGCGCCGTCCGTCTGGTTTTGTGTTGCCACATTTGTCAACAACCGGACGATTCGACTCGCCGGTGCTGTCCTGATCGCCTTGCTTGGGTTGGCATGCGCCGTGCGTATTGGTTTGCACGCGATGGCGTTCCTTGCCTCCATCTCCTTTCCCTTCCTCGGTTTCTTGGTTGCTGACGAATTGGAAATGCCGACAATGCCTCGGTGGCTGCAGCCTTTGCCGGCATTCCTCTTGATTTGTTTCTTCAGCCTCTTAGGCGGCATTTGCGTTGCAGGACTCTTAAACGGATTGTCCTTCTATGTGAAAGCCGATGAATTCAAAGGAATCAAAGTCCAGGTGTTCTTGCCGATTCTTGCCGTCGGATATCTTTACATGTCGAGGCTCGGAAATATTCGTAAAATTATGAATAGCTCGATCAACTGGAGTTCTGTCGTTTTGGGATTGGTGATCCTCGGCATGCTTGGATTTATGATCGCCAGAACCGGCAACGATACTGGAGCGAGTGCGAGCGATGGCGAAGTCGTGTTTCGGGGGATCCTTGACCGAGTGATGTTCGTGCGACCGAGGACAAAAGAGTTCTTGATCGGACATCCACTCCTGATCGTTGGTCTCGGGCTCCTATTTTTCTTGAAATCTTCCAAATCCCAAGACGAAGTTAACGAGTCCGGCGAGCCGGACAATCGAGGCCAGCAACTCGCGGGTTGGGCAGCACTTGCAATGATGGTGGGATCGATGGGGCAGACGGATATTGTTAATACTCTTTGCCATTTGCATGTGCCAATCGCGCTCAGCGTGGTCAGAATCGGGCTTGGAGCGCTTCTGGGGTGTATCATCGGGTTGGCCATTTGGACAATCGTTTTGAGACTGCTTCCGAAGGCCGAGGCTTAATATTTGGCAGGAAAACTTCTTCTAGCAGGCTATATCGGATGCGGCAACATTGGGGATGATGCAATCTGCCTCGGGTTTGTCCAGGGTCTAGGCAATTCCGGTTATGAGATAACCGTTATGAGTGGCCGGCCCGAGGAAACAAACCGGCTTTATGGCTTCGCTGTTGTAGATAGACGTGACTTTAAGGCGATCGGTGACGCAATTGAAAGATGTGACGCTCTGGTATTCCCAGGCGGAAGCATTTTTCAAGATTCAACAAGTGTTCGCAGCGTTAGTTACTATGCGAAGCTGGTGACTATGGCCAAAAAGGCCAAGAAGAAGATTCTTTTGCTCGGGCAAGGCGTCGGTCCTCTCACCACTTTTCTTGGCAAAAGGATGGCGGCGTCGGCATTTAATGACGCTGATGTGATTTCGGTGCGAGATCCAGAATCGCTTCAGGCCCTGAAGGCGATCGGGGTCCGGGCTTCGGCAAGAATGACGGCCGACATGGCATTTCTTCTTCCACCTGTCCAAATGTCTGACGACGTTCAGGGTTTTACGGTAGGCAATATGAAGACGGTTGGGATTTCGGCTCGACCGCTCGACAGGAAGACGGATATAGCTGAGCTGTTTGGCGATTTTTGCAGGCTTCTTTATCAGAGTGGCTCAATGCCCGTGCTTATGGAGATGGATAAGGAAGAAGATGGTCCTCTGATCGCAGAAATTGCAAAGCGGCAGGGTGGGAAGATTCCGGATCTCCGGAAGATGACCACACCCATGCAACTCCAGCAGCGTCTACTGAGAATGGATAGCATCGTTGCGATGCGTTTGCACGCTGGAATCTTGGCTACGACCGTCGGAATCCCTCCTTTGATGGTCAGTTATGATCCTAAGGTGACCGCATTTTCAAAGATGATGGATCTTGGAACGCCTTTGACCGTCCAAGGATTAACAGCCCAGCGACTGATGGACACCTTCACTGCTTTCCAAAAGGACCGTGAGCGGAATGGCCGTATTGTCGAACGCAAGATGGAAGAGATGCGTAAGCTCGCTGAGTTGAATATCGAATTGGTACGAAGCACTGTGCGCAGCTAAGGCTCACTGAAACCGGGTCCGGGCTTAACCTGCTGAATGCTTTTTCAGGAACTGGAGTCGACAATATGCGTATTTCCATCATGAGACGAACGATGGCTTTGCTCGGAGCTTGCTGCTTGGGGCTCGCTGGATGTGGCGGCGGCGACGACGGAGGAGGGGGATTCTTCGTCGGTACTGGATCCGTTTCAGGAGTGATCTTCGACCAAAACGGAGTTGTCGTTCGCAACGCCCAGGTTTTCTACAATGATGGCGGCCAATCTCCGCAATTCAGCACCATGTCAAACAGTAATGGCGCCTACGTCCTTAGGCACATTCCTGCGCTAGACGATGTGATCCAATGCCAAATTGTCAGCAACGGAGTGTCGTATTTCGGCCAAAACTTAGCCCGACTCAACAGTGGGCAGAGAACGATGACAGTGAATATCGGGCTGTATCCCGAAACCCAATTGGCGACCTTGAAGGGAACCGTCGGAGATAATTTTGGGAACCTGCTTTTTGGGGCAAAGGTGTATGCGATTCCGGCCTCGGGCCCAACGTTGACCAGCGCATACGGCATCACTGATTTCTCTGGACACTATAACATCAGCGGATTATTGGCGGGAACGGCCTACACCATTCAAGTGAATGCCCTCGGCTATGGCAGCGCCGCCGATTCTGAGACGCTTACTGCAGGTCAGGCTAAAACGATCAACTACACGTTGCCACCTGCTATCAATACGACACTTGCAACACCGACCGGCGTCAAGGCAATTGCCTACACATCTCCTGGCGAGTCAACCACGTCCCCAAGATTTCATAACGCTATTCAAGCCATCAAGAACATCACGCATCCGGGCTTGCGAATGAGACCAGCTAACAAGAAACCTCAGGTCTCTAATGGAGGCAGCCCGATTGAAGTTGACGTTTTGTGGAACCCGATTAGCAACCCTTCACTGCTTGGGTTTGGAATTTATCGGTCCGCATTCAGTCAGCCGTTGGCAAGTCTCGATTTCTTAAGCGACCCCCTCGCCTCGGCGTACGAGGACATGGACAGCCAAATGACGAGCGGGACAACTTACAACTATGCGGTGACAACCATAAGCACAAGCTACAACGGTCGAACCGGAGAAAGTGCCCAAAGCAGCGTAGTTTCTGCTACGCCGTTAGGCCCGCTCACCCTTGGATCGGTGACGTCCTCAACGAATCCGACCTTTAACTGGACGGCGGCAACCGGCGCTGCAAATTACGCCGTGTTCCTCTTCGGTCAGTACCCTGATATCGGCGTTACCGACATCTTCGACAATTTCGCAACACCTTCACCCGGAACGTCATACACTTACAGCGGCGCAGCCCTGACGAGTGGCCGCACTTATTACTTCATCGTAGTTGGAATTTCATCCACTGGGGATCAAAGCGTGAGTCAAGTCGGTCAGTTTACGGTGCCATAGGGAAAGCGTAAAAAGCGTTTCGCTTCGCTAGCGATAGAGCGTTCAAGGGATATCTGAACGATGTGGTGTCCCTCGAACGCTTTAACGCTAACCACTCTAACGCGTCAAAAGCGGTCCACGCGTTTGCGGCACGATTCGCCGCAGTATCCTGTTAAGACGATCAGCGGGTGGTTGAAGCAATGCAGACGAAGGCATATAAGATAAAGCGTCGGAAGGCAATTGGCCGCAACGTATTTTTGGGTGCGGCCATCGTGATCGCGGCTCCTGTTGTTTACAACTATTTGGTCGATTTCGTTCGGAGTGATCCATTTGTCGGCCTTTATAAGAAGAGCGCAAACCAGCCCGACGAATCGATCGGCATTCGCATGGATGCAGTTGAACTGCGTGATTTCAAAGGCGCCAAATTGGTTTCTAGCGCGTTCGCTGACCGAGTCGACGTTCGAAAAGATCGGCAAGTAGCTACCCTCTACGGAGTAAAAAATGGACTCTATAACGGTGAGAAGGAACCGATCCGGTACTCCGCCGCGAATGCCGTTTGGAATTTTCAACTAAAGCAGGTGTCCGTCAATCAAAACGTCACCGTAAAGAATAAGGACTTCGACCTCAAAGCGACGGGGCTGACATTTGACGATAAAACGAGTCTGATGCGTATTCACGGCGACATTTCGGGAAAGCTCTACCAAGGTGATTTCGTGGCCTCAACTCTCGTTTATAACATGCAGACTGGCGCTGCCGACGCCGGCCCAGTGGAGTGGCAGGGCGAATTAGCACTTAGTGCCCAAGATGAGGACAAAGGCAAGCCTCGGAAGTGGGATATCAAGAGTTCGCATTGGAAATCCTTGGGGTCCGATGCAAACATCTTCCTCTATGAGAACGCTACGGCAAGCGATGGAGACTTAATTATCGTCGCCCCAAAAGTTCAGCAGAACAAAAAGACCGATGTTCTAACTGCCGAGGGTGGAATCGAATACTACTCGGGTAAATCCGACATCAAAGCTGACAAGTGCGTGATTTATCGAAAAGAGAAACGGGTCGTAATGTCTGGTCATGTCTTCATGTACGTCAAGCCGAAGGCACAGGAAAACGACCCGCCAAAGATCGAGAAATTTCCAGAATTCAAACCGGTCACTCCGGACAAAGTTGTGGCGCCACAGTCAGCGACCCAACTCACACAAGAAGAACGTAAAGCCAACGAGGAAGAACTTCGGTCCAGCAAGAATCTTCGCGACTTCCCGCTAGTCGTCGTCTCGGATCAAATTGAGTATTGGTACGGCAAAGGAAGCCGTCACGCGGTTGTAACCGGGAACCCGCAAGGCAGGCAAGCGATGACCGCCGGAAAATGGCGTCACATTTGGGCGCACCATGCGTTTTACGATGGGGAGAAAGAAACCCTCAAATTGTTCAGTTCGGAGAACAAGAAGGAAGCGTTGATGAAGAATTCGGTGAACGATGAAATGCAAGCCATCGATATCCTGGTCTCTACGAAAGAAGGCGACGACTCCATCGAAGGTACCGAAGCCGAAGGCCACATCTATTCCAGCGACGATGACATCCCAAAGGACGATAAAAAGAAGGGAACACCTCCTCCGACAACCGGAACCGGCAAAGGCGGCGGTGGATAAGGGGCGGAGTAATGGGCTGGACCTGTAGTCGTCGGATGGTTCTTGCCGACGCATCGTGCATAACAATTGCTCGAAAACTAGGTTGATATACCGGATAACCCGAGTTCCTCGGCATTCCCCCGCATTGCTTCGATGACATTCTCGATGTGCTGCTCCAATGGCACGCCGATCTCTTCGGCGCCTCGGTGTACGTCGTCTCGATTTACCCCGGCGGCAAAGGCAGCCATCTTCAGCTTTTTGAGCACGCTCCTGACTTCGACCTCAAAAATGCTTCGGCTCGGTCGAACGTAAGTGACAGCCGTGACAAATCCACTTAATTCATCACAGGCATAAAGGTATTTCGCCATAAGCGTGTCACGCGGAATGCCTGAATAGTCCGCATGACCACCGATAGCTTTAATGATCTCCTCGGGCCAGCCAAGCGTGGCCAGCAGCGCCATGCCCCATTTGGGATGCTCATCAGGATGGGCCTCGTAATCGAAGTCGTGAAGAAGACCCGTTATCCCCCAAGCTTCGACGTTCTGGCCGAGCTTCTCAGCGTGCCAACGCATGCAAGTCTCGACAGCCAAGCAGTGACGTCGTAGCGAATCGCTTTTTGTATGTTGCGTAACAAGGTTCCACGCTGCCGTTCTATCGTTCACAACATTATTGTGCCACGGTGATTAACCGGTTGATCTTGCGATCCCGTCATAAAATTAAAAGTAGGCCGTGACAAACCTGCTATCCTTCCACTCATGCGCTCCGAGTCCCTCGCTTTCCTCAAGGAAATAGTTAATACTCCTAGTCCTTCCGGATACGAAGAACGAGCGGCCGAAGTGTATCGAAAGTACACAAGTTCTTTTGCGGAAAAGGTTACTACAGATATTCACGGTAACGTCGCCGCTGTTCTACATCCTGGCGCCGATATGAAGGTCATGTTGGCTGGTCACATGGATGAAATTGGCTTTATCGTTCATTACATCAGTGACGACGGCCTCCTGTATTTCTCCGGGATTGGGGGACATGACAGCGTCATTCCCGTTGGTCAGCGCGTTTGGATTCACGGTAGGCAGCGCGTTCCCGGGATCATTGGCCGCAAGGCAGTCCACCTCCTAGATGAAGATGAGCGGAAGAAGAAACCAGAGCTTCGCGACATGTGGATCGACGTCGGCGCTTCATCCAAAGCCGAAGTTGAAGAAGCTATTCAACTGGGTGACGTGGCAACCTTCCAGGCCGAATTCGAACAGCTGATGGGCGACAGAGCCACCGCGAGGGGCTTCGACAACAAGATGGGTAGCTTTATTGTCGCCGAAGCGCTTCGGCTACTAAAGGAAGAAGGCGGCCTTCACCCTAACGTCGGGGTTTACGCGGTGGCGACCGTCCAAGAAGAGATCGGCTTACGGGGCGCCAGAACCTCCAGCTATAACATTTCGCCTCAAACCGGGTTGGCGGTAGATGTGAACCACGCCATCGACTACCCCGGAGTAAGCAAAACTCGGTATGGCGCTCTCGATCTTGGTAAAGGGCCGTCCGTAATGCGGGGTGCAAATGCGAACCCGATTGTGTTCAAATTGGTTGTCGAGGCCGCGAAGGAAGCTGGAATTCCATACCAAGTTGACGTTGCCCCAGGCGGAACCGGAACGGATGGGAATGCTATGCAGATAAGCCGAGGCGGAATGGCGGTCGGTATTCTCGGTGTGGCTTTGAGGTACATGCACACACCGTGCGAGCTTTTGTCGTTGACCGACGTCGAGAATTGCGCACGCCTCATGGCGGCATATTGCCGTAAGGTGACCCCCCAGACAGATTTCACACCGCGTGTTCAATAGGTCGCCAAACAGGACCTTGATAACCAGCACAAGCTAGGGTTCGGCTACCGGAATTCCGCAAAGAATGCAGTTGGATCGACAAATTGGTGACTCGATGCCATGGAACATTTGGCATACTGTCTCTTAGATGGCCCAATGCAAATCTAAGCATTGCAAAGCGGAACTGGTAGTCGGCTGGCAGTTTTGCGCCTACTGCGGAACGGATAACCGGCCTCCTCAGTTTCGCCCGCCGATCCTTGCATGCCCCCATCTTTTCTTTGAATCGGAGGGGTTTTGCGTCCGTTGTGGCGATTGCAGAGATGGGCGGCCAAATGCATCGCAACGCGAAGTTCAAGCCAATATTGGGAAAACCTTTTTAAAGCTAGGTGTTTTTGTAACTATTATAGCAATCGCCGTCGAGCAGATTCATCACAATCAGGTGTTTGGTAATCAGTGGATTCAGTCTTGGTATGACGACTCATACATGTCCGAGGGAAAGCGCGTCCTCCGTGGCGAGGACTACGTCGCATGGGCAGAAACCGGAGGCGTGGTGCTTTTCGGCCTTGGACTAATGGCAGTGACTATTGCGCGGATGAACGCCGGAAAGCGTCGCAGACGTGCCAAATCGGCACCGGGTTCCGGCTCTAAACAAATCGTGCCCTAATGGTTCTTGCCGACGTCCGGATCATCGAGGATGGTAGCGCAAAATACCCGCCGGAAAGCCATTGCCACAACGGGCTTGGCCTCCTCAATCGCCACCTTTCTACCAAGCTCCTGGGACAAGGAAGTTACACCATAGTCCCGAATTCCGCACGGCACGATTGACTCGAACGGCTCCAAATCGCTATCGCAATTCAACGCGATACCGTGCATCGAGACCCATCGCCGAACCTTGATTCCGATTGCGGCTATCTTTCGATCTCCAACCCATGTGCCGGTATGCGGCGGAAACCTCTCGCCCTTAAGGCCGAACGAATCGAGTGTCTTGATTATCGTTTGCTCCAGATCGCGCAACCACTTATGAAGATCCTTACCCACCTCCGCCAGATTGAAAATCGGGTAGATCACCAACTGTCCCGGCCCGTGATAGGTGACGTCTCCACCCCGATCCGTCCGAACGACATGTATTCCCAGCGCTTTGTACTCGGCGATCGTCAAAAGCAAATTCGCCTCGTGAAAACTGGCGCCCAGGGTCAAAACCGGCTCGTGTTCCACGAACAACAGCGTGCTCGGTTGCGACCCATCGGCAACTTGCTCGACCAACGAACGTTGAACCCCGAGGCACGGCGCGTATGCCATCCGTCCAAGGTCAACGATGTTAAATTCCATAAGAGCCCGTCAGGATCATACCAATCACAAGTCGACGCTTCACGAATCATGTTAATACGTCGTACACTATCCGGATTCTTGCCACCGAGGTCATCCGATGGAATCAGCAACAACGAATAACTCATCGAACAAACTCGATACCAATCGCGTGTTCCTGTACTTCGGAACGTTTACCTTTCTTCTCGGAATTGTAAATCCGGTCAACTATTTCACCGACATTTCGACGTCCTTCATGCTGAAGGACCAGTTGCATGCTTCGGCGGAGCAGATCTCAACATTTCGGCTATTAACGCTTCTCCCGGTTTACTTGGCGTTCATCTTCGGTTTGGTCCGCGACCGATGGAATCCCCTTGGGCTTCGAGATCGCGGGCTTTTGCTGATCTTTGGTCCGCTGACTGCAATTATCTTTTTTTGGTTAGCGGTTCAGAAGGTGACCCTTGTTAACCTCTACATCGGGGTAATGCTCGTTGTACTATCAACGCGCCTCATAGTTGCCGCCTATCAGGGGCTCATTTCGCTTGTTGGCCAAGAGAAGCTGATGTCTGGCAGGTTGGCCACGGTTTGGAACGCTGTTTACTACGTTCCCATCGCATTTTCATCCTGGTTAGCGGGTGTTGCGACGGTAAGTCTCACCCCAAAAGTGACATTTACTGCCTTGGCCATTTTGTCCCTTGCCGTTGGGTTACTCGGTTTTTGGAAACCACGCGAGGTCTTTGCCGGCGCCTATGACCGACCTGAGGCCAAAACCCTCGATCTTTGGACAGACGTCAAGCGCTTGCTCAAGCACAAGGCAATCTATGCCCCTGTGCTCATCATGTTCCTGTGGAACTTCGCGCCGGGCTCGCAGACGCCATTGCAGTTCTACTTAACGAATACGCTCCACGCTTCGCCTGCCGCCTACGCCAACTTCAACGCGATCTTCACGATATCGTTTCTGCCGACCTTCTTCGTGTATGGCTATCTCTGCACGCGATATCCGCTAAAGAAGCTTTTGTTTTGGGGAACGGTCATCGCGGTTCCCCAATTGGTACCACTGCTCTTTGTCCATTCCGCCTTAGGCGCCGAGTTGCTTGCGATTCCGATCGGGTTAATGGGCGGTATTGCAACTGCCGCCTATTACGATCTCGCAATGCGCTCTTGCCCGCCCGGCTTGCAAGGAACGTTGATGCTCATGGTTGACGGCGTCTACTTCCTTTGCCAACGAGGAAGCGACGTCCTCGGCTCTGCCATTTACGACAGCAGCCCGAAATACGGGTTCACGTATTGCGTCATCGCAATCACCATCATCTACGCCCTCATCATCCCTGCCCTCAAACTTGCGCCCAAACACATCACAAGCACCCGGGATGGCGAAAAGAACAAAGAATACGAAGCCGAACGAGACGCCGAACTAGGAATCGCCCCGTAAACTCCGGTGTAGGGGCAACGCGTGCGTTGCTATCCGAACTCGGAATGAAAAACACATCCCGAGTCAACGAATGGTTTGTATATATCTCTGCTTCCGCCCCCGCTCAAAATACTTCGTGTCTTGATGATTGGCGACGAGAACCTCTGGACGCCGGTATTTGGCCGGTACATAGTTCGCATACTCGCTATTGACCTGCACGAGGTGGGCCTCCAGAGCCTCCGCGAGCATGTCTTGATAGCTAGGCGGAACATCAACACCCTTCTTTGCCTCGACAACGATGTCGAGAGGCTTGTTTTCACTCGCGGTGTGGCGCACAAGGACCGCGAATCTGCCGGTCAAGAAAGTTTGGTATTCAGCACGGTCGACCAGAGACGCGATATGTTCGGGAAACACGTTGCCGCCAAAAAAAGAGACCGCCTCATCGCGTCTTCCGAACAAACTGACAAAGGGAAGTTCATCTGCTTCACCAATCATTTGCCTGCTCTGACGGCCAAGCCTGCCAGTGAAGGTCGAGTAGTCGGCAGCAGTACCAACATCGCCGATGTCGTATCGGATGTGAGGGTGGGTCCCTTCCTTCCACAGGATAATCGAGTCGGTATCGCTTTCAATGAAAATCCTGCCCGGATAGTATTGGAACAACGCAGGTGTGTCCGGGCGGCCCCAAAACGAGTCGTTTAGTTTCGGAAATGCCGCGAATTGGCGGCGCACTTTAATGGTGAACGAGGATTCAAACGCGATGACTCCGGCATCGGCGGTTCCGTACATCCCGATGCAGCCTGAGGTCACATCGTCAAAACTCAGTTGCGATCCGACCGTGTCCCGCCATGCTTCTGACACCGATTCTCCCGCGAGCAGCAGCTTCATTCTAACTTGCTGGGGATCGACCGCAGACGGAACCACCTCATTCAAAACATCTCTCAGGAACGGCGGGTACCCAATCATCACCGTCTGGTCAAAAAGCGGTGCGATATCGGTAAGGCAACGCCGGATTTCGGCAAGGTTGATTCCCGGTGTTAGGCAAGTAATGCCGTATCCCTTGAGCGCTAACAGCCTTAGCGAACTAACTGTGTGCATCCCGCCGATCCAGATTCCAAGCGGAAAACATACCAGCCCCAGAGTTCGATTGTGGTGAGCCTGAAACGAAGTTCGAAATATTGTTTCAAAGGTGAACGCGGAGTGAATCTCGTCCGCCAAGGACCGTGGCCACATAACCGAGACTCCGGAGGTCCCCGATGAAACAGCAAGAATATCCGCCCGATCCAGTCTGCCATCCACACATCGCTCTGCCAACGGATACTGGTGAATGTAGTTCGCCTTATTCGTCACCGGGAGCCGATTGATTTCGCCCGTTTTGCGAACCGACTGAAAATCGATTCCGTTGCTTTTCAGAAACGAAAGATAAGCCGGTGTCCGTTCCGCCTGGTCCAAGAACCGGCCCTCAGCCGGCGTGAAGTTGCGAGCCTTTTGCGTCTCGATGTAGTCGTCAAGCAAAGTAGAAAGGAACCCCTCTAATTCACCCGCAAACTCACCAACAATCGACATTAAGTGGGAACCTCGCTGTCCAGTTTACGATCATCTCGATACCAGGCAGCAATGTTAGACGGTTATTCGGGCGTGTCCCGCTCGGATTGTACGGCAACCTTGAAAAATGCTCGCTCACCCAATTGTTCCGAGAGAGAAAGCGACATAGCTGTTTAGGTAGGCGATTTTGAAGGCACGCAATCCTCACCTCTCCCCTCCGCGGGAGAGGTCGGTAAGGTCCTGGGGAACGAAGGCCGAACCGGCATGCGCGCCGAAGCCTTGGCGAAGGAGTGGAGAGGGATAATCCGAATTCGAAAAAATCCTTAGTTAAATGGCTTACGACGGACGGGGAGAAGGTTCAGTCGAACATACGCCGACGGAGTCGGGATCTACCAAGCGTCACCGAAAAGACGGCATCAGAAAGGCCTTCATCTTGCGTTCGTCTTCTTAAATGGCGAGGTCAAGCGACATCGGCTCATGATGCTCGAATGCCTCTTTAACCGCAGACACTACAGAATCTTTCGTTTCCAAAGTTTCGTTCTCCTAGATAAGTGTACGACGGATAAAACTTGCATCACGCATAGCTTTACTCGCAATTAGCTCATTCACGTCTTGCTTGAGGTAGTCGGCCTGAATTCTAGCTTTGTAAAGCCGCAAGACAGCGCGCCGCATTTCATATCTTTGGTTTCTATTTAGATATAAGTTAGGGGATCCAGCCTGCTCCGTGGCTAAGCTACAAGGTCAAGATGTCCCAAGTTTTGCGAGGCTGCGCGTCGACGCTTTTGGTGCTGACAGTGGTCGCCGCCTTTTGCGAATCGGCTCTTGGAACGTGGTACGGACATGTCGATGTCAGGGACGTGAAACGTCCGCCAAAAGTGAAAGCAAAAGAATTCTACAAGACACGAGACGATTTGATTGCCCTCAAGAACCAGCTCAAAGTTCGTTTGGTGCTTAATGCCGACAAGAGCTTTCTGCTGACATCGACAGGTGTCTTCCCTAAGCCCGAGACATTACAAGGGTACTGGAAACAAGCTGGTCAAACGATTTCGCTACTGGATGCTGGTGATCCCAGAACACTTGGGGTGGGTTCGAACGGGAAGAACCTCTTGTGGACTCTCAAAGACGGATTCGGAGCCAAGATAATCTTCATGCGAAAAGAAGTGAAAGCCAAAAGGCAACTTGCTCCGTGATGCTCTACAAATTCACGTGTTCAAGCCGACTGCATGACTTCAATGGCGTTACCGGATTCGTCGTGAGTCTCCCAATAGACTTTTCCGCTACCATCAGGATCGTAGGCGCTCCCATCAAGAAAGGCGTTCCTAACCGCGCGACGAAGTGCTTGCAACGCGTGTTGCCCGTCTCTGTCGTGCTCTCTCTTGCGTTCTTCGATACTCACTTTTTCCATTTTGACTCAACGAGAATGGCTTGACTATCATGATGTGGGGCTTTAGCCAATTGCCTGACAGCGTGGTTTCCAATGGGAAGTCGATTCCCTCCTGCGCAAGGTCTTCCAAACGCTTCAACATCACTCGACCAGCGCTAACATTAGCCGAAGCGGGATCGAACGGCGAAATGCCTACAGCAATTAGATCAGCGTTGACGAATTGAATAGTTTCCGCCTCATTCGGAAGGAACTGGCGGGCAAAGGTCGTTTTGTCGGCCCTATTCGGTCCTTGGCTGGTTCCGGGAGTTACTCCGCTGACGTTCGCCAGGAGAATCAGTCGGAAGGACTAAATAGATGATTTGCTCGTATAAGCCCTGTGATTGGCAGTCGCCTCAATGAGAATTGTTGTCGAAGTTAATTGCAGTTTAACCATTTATGGGGGACTACAGTTCGAGTAGAGCTCTTAGTCAATCGCTCAAGAGAAACGCCCCCGTAACTTTTGGCAGTTCGATTTTCTTTCGTTCAGTTTCTGAATACACCCGCGATATAGATCATAACGATGGCCCGCAGGTGGACGATATGCGGACCTAGGCCCTATCCCTCAGTCCGATCTCGGTACTGCACGGCCTCGGACAGATGCTTCTTCACAACCCGGTCTTCCTTCGCAAGGTCGGCAATAGTGCGGGCGACTTTCAGCAGACGGTCGAAGACGCGGGCGCTTAGGTTCATGCGGGCCATGACTAGCTTCATGAAGTCTTCGCTTTCTTTGTCGAGGGGGACTAACTCGCGGATTTCTTTGGGCGACATCTTGGCGTTGACACGATGATTGCCGAGTCGCTCGTGCTGTTTCTGGCGCGCTTCGATGACTCGCCCGCGAATCGCATCGCTTGCCTCACCGCCGGCCGCGCCGATTAACTCGTCGGGCTTGAGTCTCGGCACCTCGATGTGGAGGTCGATACGGTCCATCAACGGCCCGCTGATCTTGCCGACGTATTTGCCGCACGACGCAGGATTCGACACGCACTTCTGCTCGGGCAAACCTTTATAGCCGCAAGGGCATGGGTTCATTGCGCCGATTAAGATGCACTCAGCGGGGAAGGTCATTGTGCTTTGCACACGAGCAACTGTAACGACTCCATCCTCTAACGGCTGCCGCAGGGCTTCGAGAGTTTGCCTGTCAAATTCCGGCATTTCGTCTAGGAAGAGACAACCGAGATGCGACATTGAAATCTCCCCCGGTTTTGGGTTCCTTCCGCCGCCAACGATGGACGCGTGGCTCGCGCTGTGGTGAGGAGACCTAAACGGGCGCTCCCAAATGAGACCTTGCCGCCCCCCCTTCTCGCCACTTGCGCTGAGGATTCGCGTTACTGCGATGCTTTCTTCCAAAGACAACTGGGGAAGGATCGTTGGAAGGCGACGGGCGAGCATCGTCTTGCCTGAGCCTGGAGGACCCGTCATCAGCATGTTGTGGCCGCCAGCTGCGGCGATCTCGAGTGCGCGGACCGCATGCCGCTGCCCCTTCACGTCGCAATAATCGACCATGTATTCGGCCTGTCGAGCGCCTGCTGTTTCGTCGAACTTCACCGGCGACAGTTCCGGCGAACCGTTTAGAAGCTCTACCGCTTGTAGCAGCGAATCGACGCCGTAAACGTCGACGCCGGTCGCAACAGCCGCTTCCGCCGCATTCTGAATCGGCACGATCAGACGCTTGAACCCCTTCTCCATTGCCATCAAGGCAACGCTAACCGCGCCATCGATCGGTCGCAAAGTCCCGTCAAGGCCCAGCTCGCCGAGCAACAGCGTCGATTCAAGCTCCTGATAAGCAATCTGCCGGTTCGCCGCGCAAATCGCCACCGCCATCGGAAGATCGAGCCAAGGGCCTTCCTTTCGAATGTCCCCCGGCGCCAAATTGCACATGATCTTCCGATTTGGAAAATCTAAACCCGAATTTCGGATTGCCGTACGAACTCGTTCTTTACTCTCGTTTACGGCCTTATCAGGCAAACCCACGAGGATGAAATACCGCTCTCCATCCCTTCCAATAAACCCGTACCCGCACCCAATGCCACATTCAATGTGATGATGCCAGTTGATCCGGCTCCGGCCACAGGAGGGAGCACGGCGACGGTAGCAATCTTTAATCCATCGGGGGACCAGCACGGCGTGTTAAAGCCTGTGTACGTGGCGTTAACGGCAAGCAATGTCGTCCCTGCTCCGCCGGCTGGATATGGCGCGATGCGAAGAGCCCCGTTGCCACCCTGTCCTTTGGCCTGGACGTATGCGATCTTGGTCCCATCGGGAGACATAGCTCCCTGAGATGCGGGGCCGGTGATAGGGACCTTCGTCTCGGCACCGTTTACGGAGAGCGGCATGGTGTAGATATTTCCGTTGCCGTCGTCGAACAGAATCAGCTTGTTGCTCACTGAAACACTTGGGTTCAAATGACTTATGGAAGTCTTTGTGAGTTGGGTCAGCCCGGATCCGTCCATGTAGGAAATAAACAACTCGGTTGTCATCCCGTTACTCAGTGAATAGATGACGCGACCATCTTGAGTAAACACAGCCCTACCGGGAGAGCCACCAGCGCCCCAATAAGGTGTTGTTAAGATTGGCAGGACATTAAGAGTGCTGTATCCGCTCGTATTGGGTCCAGGAGGGGTGGTCGCCAAATAGGTCTCAGGTGGCGTCTGATACAGAATAGCAATGTCGGAAAACTTAGGCTTCGGCGCCAGCAGAATGGTCGAGAAGGAAGCGCCAGCCATCCCAGCCACTGTGATTCCGTTAGCTAACCCCGCGCTTGAGACCCTTGCATGGCCGACGTACTTAATTGTCGCACTCCCCATTTGCTGGGCTCCT
>Ga0206948_1147_pt1 | contig 16629 bp, 19 predicted proteins | sample Alteio_BWOrgHeat_FD_153236 | JGI IMG/M metagenome (GOLD analysis project Ga0206948, IMG submission 153236) | Enriched cells from forest soil in Barre Woods Harvard Forest LTER site, Petersham, Massachusetts, United States -... | ecosystem: Environmental > Terrestrial > Soil > Temperate forest > O... | reverse complement strand
GGAGGGGTAGCAGAGTGTTTTAGATGGATTGTGCAAGCGAGAGTCTTCTCGATCTGATTGAGTCGGCTGGACCACGCCTCAGGAGTACGCTTGCCCAGGCGGACGATGCTCATGCCAGCAGTGGGTCAGGACGTCAGGTAGCTCCGGTCAGCGCCGTCCAGGCCGCAAGGGAATCCATGTAGTCGCGCCAGCGCACGATCTTGCGGTGTTCGATGAAGACGATCGACGCGAACCGGTTGTGGTAGGCGCTGCCAGACTTGAGGACTCGCCCGTGCACTTCATATTCGAGCGTCACGACGCGACCGTCACCCGAAGGATGCACGGCCAAGCCGTCGCCGCGTTCGAGCCGGATCGTGCTGCCATACCCGGAATAGAGTGCCATGAGCTTATCCCGGCCTCGCGTTTCTCGAGGCCAGCCCGGGAATTCATAAAGAAACTCAAAGAGAACGTCCTCGGCGAGGGTGTCGAAATAGTGCTCGCCATCTACGAATTTACGGAGTCCCTCCAGGACCACGTCGAAGAAGGGGTCGAGCGCGAAAAAAGCGGTGTAATCACTCTTGGACATCTAATTCTCCTGAGATAATCGATGCAAACGGGGCTGCGTATGGAACTGTTACCGGCAAGCGACGGTCATGCCGGCCATCCTACCATCATCTGCGACGAGCCGAGAACAGGGCCCTCGGACCGCACAACGGTGTTCTTCCTGTGCCATTCCCATAATGCTATTGTTGAAACAATCGCATATCTTACCCCGTTCTATTTGTCGGCGCCTGTAAGTATGCTAAACGGAGGCGGCAAGCCTTGTCGAGTTGACTCTCGTGTGATCGCTGGCAACAGTTCAGCGCGATCTGCCGCAGGAATCGAACCAATGTCCCCAACTGGTTCCCAGAAGGCCCCGAAGGCAGTCTGGACCTCCTCCGCAGTTCCGTGCAGGAGCAGTTGTTTGATCCGTTGGTAACTACCGTCCTGTGGCCACGCCCACACTTCGTCATGGAAGCTGTTTTTCATACCAGGTGTTGGGAGCGTGAACCGCGTGCGTGAGACGAAGACCAGAGCGCGGAGGAGTGCATGGTGCAACAGCGGGTCCTCCCGATGCTGGAGGGCCTCCAGCAGCTCCGGGACCGCGCGCTTATCGCCGATGCTCGCCAAGGCGAGCGCGGCCATAGTCCGCTCCCCCGGGTTGTGCTGAAGGATGCTCACCATGGGCTCGGGTATGCGCAGACAGGCCGCACGCAGGAGTTCACGAGCAGCCACCGGATGCCCGGGAATGCGTCCAGTAGCCACCGCCATCACCGGAGCGAGACAGGAGGGCCGAATGGATTCATCATCGTCACAGGAATAGCCGAAATGACTTCCAACGCGCGGACCCCAGGCGAGCTTGTCGATGTTGTCGGGAAGTTCTGGGTTGATCAGCGCTTGATTCGCAGCCCCAAGGATCGGGCTGAGATCTGCCATGGCCGCATTGCGGGAGAACATCCAGTCTGGGTCGTCGAAGTGCGCGAGAACCACCGGAAGTGCAATGAGGGATTGCGGGGTGACTTCGACCGATGGAAACCGGAGATCGCACAGCAGAGGGAGATAGGTGCCACGATCGCCGGGGCTGATATCGGACGCCATCTGCGCCAAGCGTGCGAGCGACTCGCCATCCCGAAAACGGCACAGACCATTGGCGGCACGTGAACGCACAAATCGGCTCGGGTCTGAGAGCAGGGGACGCAGCAGGCTGACAGAGGGCGCCGTGTCATTGGTGCCGTACCCCCACCAGCCGATCGCGTCCGCTGCCTGCACTCGGACTTCTGCATCAGGGTCCGCCAGGGCAGCGACTATAGGCAGGGCGATGGCATCAGGCGGTCGAACTGGTCCCTGGCCCGCATTCATCCCTACCCAGGCCAACGCGCGCACCGCCTCGGCGCGTTGCCCGGGAGTGCCGTCATGGGCTATCACAGCCACCTTCTGCACGCCTTCACCGTGGTTCTGCTCGGCGAGATCGAGCAAGACCTGAAGCGCGTTACTTTCGGTGACTCTGGAATAGACCGGCGGCCGGACTCGGCCACCAACCGCAGCGAGTGGCACCCTCTGCAGGGCCGTCAATCGATTGGCAAACTCACGGACCGTTACATCGCTGTCGCCTAGGGCGGAGGTGATCAGTGCTTGGCACCCCTCCAATTCCTGCAGACGGACCCTCTGGAAAAAAGCCATCCAGTAGAGCTGGCGGACCACCTCCCGACGGACGATCGCCGCCGGATCATTGGCCTTGGCTAGGATCTGCGGCAAGATTGTGCTGGTAGGCAGTGGATTACCGCCAACGGGACCTGGAATGAAATTGTACCACCACGTAATGCCTTGAGGATCGGTGCCGAGACAGGCCAAGGTCCAAATCGCCGTCGCCCGGATCGCTGGCATGGGGTCATCAAGGCAATGGATCAGCTCGGGAAGCGCATCCTGGCCCCAACTGTTAAGGATGGATTCCAAGGTGTTGTCCCAGCGATTGCCGGGGTCAACTAGCATCTCATCCAAAGCGTTGCGGATATAGTCATGCGGGATCGGCCGGTGTGCAGCTGCAGGTGTAGGGGCCGGCGGTTGCGTGGCACCGGCAGTAGGTCGAGACGGCAGCATAGGTGCTTCTGCCGCTACAACGGCCGGCAGGCTGAGCCCGACAAAGAGAGCGGCGGCTGCAATCCAACTAGCGTGCAAGGATGATGCAGCACCAGAAGCCATACACAGAATTTGTCAATTCGAACGGTAGAGCAAGCGTGTCACGGCGGTTGACAATAGACCTGTCCCCTGAACTCGAAGCAGCAGGATTCGCAGCTACCAGCCCCAACGTCGCACCCGTCGGCCGGATGACGAAAGTAGTCCAGCTTCGGCTCGCCGGGACCCCGGCGACCCTGATAGCTCGCATCCAACCCATGGACCAGCATACCACTTCGCAGCAGATTCTCCTGCGGATGACAACCATCGACCAGCCAGAACTGACCCCGCCATGGTTGCTGTCGACTTGGCAACGCCTTGGGCCTGCCGGACCCTGATCCTCTCGGTCCGCGCCGCCCACCTCGTTCCCCACGCTGACCAAATTGCCACCGACAGGAGTGAGCATCACCGCAGCAGCAGGCCCAATCACAACATCGGTCATCGCAGCCTTCCTCGTATCATGGACACTGCTACGTATGCAGGTGTGCTAATTCCAAGATAATCCGGTTCAGAACCAGGGATTTCCCCGGATGCACCCGGAACCATTTGATGATCTCAACTGCCGAAAGTGCGGAAATCGCTTGGATCTGAACTAAAAGCGCGCTGCGCTTCCTTTCGGTCCAGTTTCCGCCCTGCATTGGAATATGTTCGTTTTGAGCGCGAAGCCAACTGATGCAAGCAGCCTTGAACTCCTCCGCCCGGAACTCCAACGCCTGAGAATCCTGTAAAAGTGAGAGTGACCTCCTCAATAAGTCCATCTTCTTATTTAGCAGCATCCGCTTCTGGAGGAAATGATTGACAACGCTTGCCATGCGATCGCCTTTTATTTGTCAGGATGAATTCGAGCAAATCATAGGTATCGCATCACCAGAACGCCCACTTCATTTCGAAACACCATAATGCAATGCTGATAAAAGCAACTTGAGCCTATTTTCGTTTCTCCTCCGCGACCGCCCCCTTCGTCCACCTCACCCCCTCGGTCCGCGCAGGAGCGCAAACGTAGCCACGATTGACTTGTATCCATTGCCACTGCCCGCACTGCCATGTAGAGTCATCATTGTGGATCGCCATATGGTCATTCCCCATTCTAATGCCAGACGTTGGTTGATTCTTAGCCTGAGTCTCTATGCAATTACGACTGGCGGTCTGTATACCTTCACCGTACTCGTTGGAGGCACTCACTACTGGAACGGGAAACTATCACTGTCGATAGTTGTCATCCTCACTTCGTACTTGGCCAGCATAGCCTGTATTCTGCCTCCAGGCCTTGGTTATTTCCAGTCCTCCCATCGTTCGAGAATTGAAGCTGTGTATGTGGCGATCATGATCCTCTTGGCAATCGTTTGCGGTGTTTTGGTTTCACTGGTACTGCTGGCTGCCATTCAGATGAGCGTTGGATTCCCAACGTACTCGTTGAAGGGGCTTTGAAGGAATGAGACCAGCGAATTTGCTCAATAAACAGAAGTATCAGTACCTCAAGCGTACTTGCAGCTACTCCATAGTCGGTGGCCAGGTGATCGTCGAACGAAAAGACGGGAACACCAACATATTGAACCGGTTCTACGCAGCGCTCTTCATTAGGTCGAATGGCAGTTTCTGTGCTGCTATGATGGTCAGTCTGATCCTTGATCGTTGCAAGGAAGAATTGCCCAAGGTACGATTTCTATCCGATTACTCCATCACAAATAATTCGAATCACCACAGAGTAAGACGTGCTATTCTCGATAGATATTGCCGCATTGCGAACTCGTTGATGGAAGATGGCCTGTTGATAACTGTCCCTGAATCGTAATTCCATTCCGAGGCACACCTCGGCGCTTTCATCGTCCCCCTCACCCTCACGGTCCGCTCCACCCACCTCGTTCCCCACGCCGGACATCGTGACATTGACTACGACGGATAATGTGCTGCAGCCTCCCGTAATTTTCAATCCTGGCTAGTTTCGGCAATCAGCTATCAATAGACACGACCCCAATCATCAGATATGCTCCATAGCATGGACCCTCAATCCGTAAAATGGATAGCCTTGATGCTCATCCTGTTCGGTTGCGAAAATTGGATTCAAGGGGATGAGTATTATATTCAGAATTTCGTCTGCGCTCATCATCGGATGCAGTGCGTCCTGCGATACAACAACGAAGAGCAGAGCTTCATCAGCGTGCGTATCAGGGATAGGACTGCGCACACTCACCAGGTATTATATTCCATCCGCCGCCATCCGCATCATCCCAAAGCAAATAGGCTTGAGGAGATGGAGTATTGTGAAGAGCTGCGTGACGCCATCCGGATCGTGGATATCAACTTCGATAGTTATCCCGATGTGCTGCTCCAGGAGTTCTGGGGCGTCACCGGCAATCGGGATTATGTAGCGTTTGTCTATGACCGTAGGTCCCATCTCTTCATCAAGCGCAATTTCCCAAATGGTCTATGCAACCCGATCATTCAAATCAAGGACCGAACGATCACTACCTCGTCCAATGGTGGCGGCTCGAATCGCAGCGGTGACAAATATGTCTGGGTAGGTGGACGCCCCGTGATCGCGAGCAGCTGGCAGCTCATGACGAATCATGCTGGTAAATTCGTCGAAAGGGACGTCGATTACCTGCATCATCCACCCATCACAACTGAGAAGCCTGTGGAGATGCATTAAGTTTTAGGTTCGTTGCCATGAGGAGCGAGACTGATCTAGCCTATCGGTGCGCCGTGCTGTGTGGATTCACTTACGCCAGCCATCTTGCCACCGACTACACCTCAATGCCGGTCAACCAAATCTCTGGATTTTCACCCGGAACCAGTTTATAAAAGGCTCAAGCTGACAGTGACTATGTTTTTCAGCCTTCTCGTAATTGACGTCCTGGCCATTCTGATTTGTTGGTATTGTTATTCGGCGCAACGCAGATACGAGGAAGACTCGACTGCGCACACCCTCTGTATGATAGGCGGCATTCTTTGCGGCCTAGGGACATGCGTAGCCCTTCTTGTAACGGCAGGGATAATCGCGCTTGGAAGCGCTTTTGGCGGATTGCGTATGATCTCAGATGAGACCTATTTCACCTGGCATCGATCGGAATTCGAACATGCCGCTGAAAATATACGAACTAAGAAGGCCCATCTTATTGAACATTCCAGCAGTATCTATTTTTCCAGCTCAGAATTGTCGAAATTAGGGATCAATGGAATCATAGATGAGGGTCGGGGTGTAATTTGCTTTTCCTATGGTTTGGAATCATTTGATGGTCCCACTCGTGTATTGATTTATGACCCACAGCATTCGGTGCACTCGGACTATTCACGCTGGACCAAGGGTGAGATGCCTTCACTTACACGTTGGACCATAGACGACTGGACTTACATCAAGAACAACGATTGAAAAGTGGATCCAAATGTATCCTCGTCGTCCCTGTCGCCCGCCATCCTGCCATCGACTGCAGCCACGCCTCACCCCGCTGCCTAACTAAGGCCGATAATGAAATCCATCATAGTCATTGCATCGCAAATGAATTATGAACATGCCACTCATGGCCATGTCCTCCAGTCCACTCTTGCTGAAATGGCTGCAGCTATCGAAGGCCTGCCTAATGATTCGGACATGGAGCTGAGAGTGATCGATGAGATGGTTAGCGTAATCTCGCATTTACTATATGATTTGGATACCTGCAAAGAAGATCCGGCCCTGGTGAAGAGGTATCTAGATCAAGCAAGTGCGATTTCTCACCTCACTAGGAATTATCTTCGGAAGGGGTAGATGTCACCCGTAACCTCGGCGCAGGATCATTGTCCCCCCTCGCCCCCTCGGTCCGCGCAGTGTCCGACACGCCCCACGATGTTCGTCAGCACGTACATGAGTCACGGTTTCAACCGAACCGCACCTCAGCAGCCACACCGCATCCTCCCCCTTAACCTCTCGGTCCGCGTCGGGGGACGAAGGCTTTCATTGCCTGCCATTGAAACCGCGAGACGCTTCATCTAGCCGATCGAACCGAATAGGAAATGAGTTCATGAAACTTGGCTCCATGAATAACGGCATTGAAAGTGAACACCGATATTCCAATCAGTACGAGATTATAAAATACCAGGATGGAACGGAATGTCTAAAAGTGACTACAAGTGATTCAGGAGCCGATCTCCTTACTCGGCTTGGGAGAAATATCAGTCCTAACTGGTTCTTCCTCTATGTCCTACTCATTCCTCATAGTGAAAATACGGCGGGCAGATATCAATCATCCGTAATACAATCATACGACGGAGTTGTTGCATTCATTCAAAAATTCAAATCCTTCTTGGATGGCGATGGGAAACACCACTTATGGCTGGGATCGACGACGCGAGAGGATCTAATTATTTATGATAACCACAACATTCTGTATTGCTATGGACCAATTCAGCGATTTATTCATGAACTAGCTGGATTCAAAGTAGGATTTGTCAGATATCCTGCCCCACATACCCACCACTATAACACGAATTCAACAAAATTCGAGCAACTCGTCCTTGATGAGTTCCCGTGGAAATTCTTTCCTCTCGGCGAGCACGATAACTGTTAACGCTCATTATCCGTTATTGACGGATCCTTCTGTCATCGTCCTCCTCACCTCCTCAGTCCGCGCAGAGAACGTTGGCGGGCACTGAAATGAAACGCACATACCTGGGGTTCATGGAAAAATCAATTGGCCTCAAAGACTGGTTTAAAAATTGATAATTTGCTTCCGAGACATCGACAGGCGCGAGCGTTGTACTGTGTGATGCCATGTATAAATACTTCATGACTCCCGTTTGAATGTGTAAGTATTTGTGAGTGGACTTCTTGGAATAATTCTAATATGAACCTGGTTGTTATGTTATTGGTCATTCTTCTATTGTGGTGCGGTAACAATTGTTTTTTCTTAATCAACTCTTGTCTAATAGTCCTTTGAATGATTGTCCAAATCATAAGACCTATGCAATATAGAAATCCTAGTGAAGCAATTCGGTGAGGCGTTTTCAGAAAGACTGGATTCATAACTGCCCGACTTTTCATCCAGGAAAACCCGTGCTCGTTATGGTACTGCCCTTTGTATTTCATAATCATTTCGGCATCTGAAATATTCCATCCTATTTGTCTGTTGCGTATAATTATAAATGAGGAAGTTTCTTTCAGTCGATCCTTACTCACTTCCTCAGCGACAGGTGAAGTGCTGTAGACTACGCGCCAATGTGGAACGTTAATTCCAGGCTCTTTGTTCTTCGGTGGTCTCCCGCGACCTTTACGATAGGTTCCATCGTGATGTTGAATTGACGCATGCAGATCTATAGTGATATAACGAGCCTCACGTCTATCTCGAGTTGCAGCTCGTTTGGCGTCATCATCACAGGCATATGCGCGTTTCTGGTGATCTCTTATGAATGCCTTTGCCTGACGTTCTTCTCGTCGTCTTATTCGACCAAGCGTAGATATTTTTCTTTTGAGAAGAGCAGAAGAGAAGACACGGACGGCTCGCGCCGGAACAGCAAGAGACCGCCTCGTGATTTCCTTCCCATCCTCCCCTATCTCTGGTATGGTAAAATTCTCATCGATGTCGCATCCAAAAAACTCGTAAATTTCTGGCGGGTCATGTTTACGTCGCTTGTTCTGAATCTCAATGCGATCTGTTGGCTCCCACTTCATAGACATAATGGTATGATGAACGCCATGATTTCTTGGAAGGCGAGATAGCAGGCGCATGTCTTGATCTAAGATCAAGGAAAGTACTCGACCGCACCAACCTTTGCTATCTGCCACGCAAACCACTTTTCGCGGGTCTTCCACCAACGATCGAACTCGAGCGAAAAATGCCGCTGTAGAAATGTTATCGCTTTGATTTCCGTCTAACACCTGTCCGAATACGGGAACTCCACCGTCTGAACTGACCATCATTCCATAGAGAATTTGTTTGAGGTCGGGACGTCTATCCTTCGAATGTCCGTAGGTTACTTTCGGAGGCATATCTCCTGATAATGTCTGCAAATCATCCTCAGCCTCATAAGCACCATAACAGGTCAGAGAGGTCGTATCGAAATGAAAAAAGTCAGTTTTTATAGAAAATGATTCAATTAATTGCACAGCAATGGATGTGATGAGCTTATCCGGTCCAGCACGCCAGATGTCGTCAAGCGCTTTCGCTAATCTTTCCTCTGGAAAACGCTCAATATCAAATTTTGGGTTCCTCATAATGGTTTTCATATCATATCGATCCAGACGCTCCCGAACGCGATAAAGATCGTGGGCGCCGGAAAAAATAGCACACAACATTACTCCTATACAATCTCCGGTACTAACAATACTCCTCGGATCTTCTTTTACTACTTTATCGATAATTCCAATGAGCTTCATTCTTCGAATAACGTCCATGACAACCGGAAGGTGAAACAATCTCTTGGGAGGAGAAAGCTTTGTTGGCATGGACGACCAGCATACACATATATTTAATAGTCAATACTATTGACAAACTATAAATCAATACTATCCTACAAGAGTTCCGTATTTCACTTTGCATTGGTAAAATAAATAATTGAATACTAATATTGTAATTGAACAATTGTAACAATTGGACTTATTTTATTTTTTATCCGACCCCAGGAATGGGCGATGAAAGCCGGCGCTCTTCCATCATCCACGACGAAATCAGTCAATCACCAGCATAGCTGTCCACAATCAATCCTTCACGTAGCACGACCGTGATCCCCAGATCTCCCCAGTTATTGCCGACGTACTCCACGTCGATCTGCTGCTTGGTAGTCAATTCTGTGACGTCGATACCGCCGGATGTATGCTTCTCTCCGTCCCACTCTACCCATCCCTTTAAGTAACGTTCAATTTCTGAATTAATCTGCGCAGCGTTATCCGCAATCCAGTGCGGAACCACGGAGACCTGCTCAAGAACCCTTACATCGAATATCTCACCACGAACCTCGAAATTATCTTCGCCGATGGAGAAAGTCCACTTTTTCCAGGAACGATCATAGGTTGCCATGACGCCGTTCGAGATCACGGTTGGGGGCACCACAGCCACCGACTTCTTCGACGTGAAGGGCCACATGAATCTCTCCGCATGCTTGTATGCCAGACTACCAGCTCAAATCCACTCCCGCAGCTCCAACTGCCGCCCCCATCGTCCCCATCACTCCTTCGGTCTGTGCAGGGTCCGACAGGCTCCTCACCGGCAAAGAACTCGATGTCCAAGGATCAATCTCCAGCAGCACAATGGCACATAGACTTCCATCACCCCAAGATTTCCTTCGCCCAGAGCAGATGCGCTCCTGTATCATGAGCGAAATCCGCAGCTACAAGCAGGTCTCGCCAATCCGTTTGGGCGAGGGATATGTAGGTGAGCAGCTCATTTGAATCTCCTTTCGTTAGCTTCAATACAGCGAGACGGATACGATCAGATCCACCCTTATTCGTGAGCGGCAGATTATCCCCACATTGCTCCTCGATCAAACTACGGACGACATCCTGATCTTCGACGGCGAAGATCTTGGCAATTACGGCCTCTACCAAGGGAGATAGGATCGCCGTCATATGCGTAGCATGTGATGTCACAGCCACCAGGACAAGGCCATTCGCGGTAGGCATGGCCCTCCTACATAGATCTGATCTGCGAACCACCCGTCGATCGCCATGCTGGCATCATGTTCGCCCGGCTGAAATCCTGGTTCACACGAGCGCCTATCCCGCATAGCCGCTGCGCGTCGCGCTGCGTTCAGCGTTCTGCACGGCCTTCTCTTCACCCCAACCGCAGAATCGCCCGAGTCGTTATTGAGCAAGGATGCCTATTTTGCAATTCCTGTGAAGCCGTCTGCCCTGAAGTCTTCAAGGTCATCAATAACCACGTTCAGTTTTCTCCAAATGCCGCGGCGCATTTCGCCGAAAAGCGAGTGGAAATCGAGGAAGCGATTGAAAACTGCCCGTTGGAGGTCTTGATCATCGAATATGTAGATGGCACATCGTATCCGAGACCGTTGAATCCTTTACGCATATAATCGCCCCTTCATCCCCCTTGCTCTCTCGGTCCGCGCAGGTGACGCTGTCAGCCACGGTTTCTAATGAATTGAATTATTCCTGTCGTATCAGCGGCCTGGCACCCAGCTGGACCGCAAACTGCCAAACCCATCTTCGAGTTCCCAATTCACCGGTGGTTGGACCAAAGGCATGGCCAATTCGATGCCTCGGTAGCGTCCCTCAATTTGAAGGTATTTTGAAGCTTGAGTATCTACAAAAGGCCGTTCAGACAATTCTTTTGCCAACATGTCCTCAGCAAGCCTAATGGCCTCTGATAAACTTTGAGCTTGGACAGTCCGTTCTGTCCTGAACTCGCACTCGCCACGATTCTTGAGCGCGCGGCTTCCCTGGAGATAGATGACGAAGTCAATTGGAGATTCTATAGGAGGTAGCTCAACACATGAATAGGAAGCGGACCAGGTGAAGGGCGGAGTTTCCCTGAACGACAGCGTATGATGTCTGGCCTCCCAGCTCAAATGCCATGCGGGTCTGGCCACCGCACCTCGATACCTATCATGGAACTCACTGCGATCTTGCACTGCCAGCTGATTGCTCAGGAGCTGGAGAAAGATCTTTCGAGACAGTCCAAGATAGGGGTCGTCATGCAGGATGGGAAACATGCTCAGGTCCATACTGTCATTGATGAGAAGGGAGTCGTAGGCGTAATGATTCGATCCAGTCTGGATTACCTGGTGAGGGATTACGATTTTTTGAGCGAAAGACATTTCGAGCGAACTATGTAACATGATGAAGGCCTCGTCGTGATTGGGCAACGTCAGGTGATAGACGTCTTCGCGAATGCACCCGGTACAGCTGACGACTGCGAGAAGAAATGACCAGGTTCGAAGATGCCTAATGAAGGAGCACATAACCGGCATTCTGCATGTCTTCGTTAAGCAACAAGGAATCTATCTACTTGGCGCAACAGGCTGCCGGATCAATCTCCCCCTCACCCTCTCGGTCCGCGCAGGGGACCAATGCCGACATAATCTTCTCACGGTTTTTGGACGACGACCGTCGAGGATTCCCGCGCCTTACCGGCCGTCTTTTCTGATGGCATTGCCAATGTAGATCCGCTCGAGGATAAGCACGACCTGCGCGGTGGCACCGACGCGGCCCGGCAAGGACGTCGGACCCGGTTGATCGGGATCCCATAATCTGTCCGGTCGCCGCCGCGCGACAAGCGTTCGCATCAGCCATTGCGTCCAGGACGTCCACGTTGAACCGCCGCTATCCATGTACATCCCCTGTATAGCTGCAGATAGGCTCCCAAGGGATCGCTTGTTGTCCATTTGGCCCGGAGTCGCGAGATGGGCGCACAGCAGATCGAGCATGTCATCGCCGTGGCCCTTACCGAGGTGGGCGAGATTGCCCGCAAGCTCGGCGCTCACGTCTTCGGAGGTACCTGAAGCCGCGCTTGCCGATCTTTCAAGGACGCGGGAGACAGCGGGATTGTCACCGCCGATATGATGCATTTTCCACCACACCTGGCTCGCTTCCAACAGATCCTGCCTGGATTCGGAGGTATTCACGTCGAGTTCGTTGCCCGCAGTGGCATAGGCCATGATGATCGGATGAAGCTCCCGCGGGCCGGCGTTTCGTAACGCATCCGTTTCTGCAATTAAGCAGGAAGTGGCCAGGTTTGCAGCTTTGCGGTAGCGTGCCGCTTCATCCTCTATGTCGCAGGCATCGATTGCTTCCGTCGCCCACGCCTGATCTATGGCATTGTGGCTCCAGCACCCGTGTGCATCCATTCCCTGCAATAGCGCGTTCATGCCCCGATCAACGATACTCCGGTAGCAGCTATCGACGTCGGGAAGGTATCCACATACCAGGAAGGCCAGCAATGCCCCGGAAGTCACTCGGATTCGTTCGGGGTCATTGTAAGCAACTGGTTGTGGCGGACCCATCGATGTCGCCGTCCAGCTGCCATCAGCTTCCTGCCGCTGAGCGATTGCTTGCAGGGCCTGACCCATGAGGACCGCCTCGATGGGGGTATCCTGCGTCGCCGCATTGACAAGCGGAGCCCACAGTAGCAGCCATGCGAACTGCCTCCAGCACGACGAGCGAATCATCATGCATCCTCCGATCACGAGTTGATGATCTCACCTTGCCAGGCAATGCGAGCTCGGATTGCCAAAAGATATAAGGCTGACTCACCAGGAATCGGCGATTCAACTGATAATCATGGCGGGGGATTTCCGCGAGAGATCGGCACCAGCACTTCTCGGGTAGTGGGGACAGCGGCTCGATGTAGCCGCCGCGGGTGAGCATTGCGTACATGGCGTCGGAGCCGAACTGGTAGAAGGATTCGCTGTCAGTGAGTGCTCTGAAGATTTGGCACCTCTAGTGACAAGCCTGCAACTGCACGGCATGCAGCAGTATATCAAAATCGACGCTTCAGGATATCTATTCGATGGACTCCGCAGGCTTCGCGCTGCTAAAATTGCTGGTGTCCTAATCTATGCCGAGACTGTCGAAGACGGACCTACTTCTTTTCTCAACTCCTTAATTCAGCGAGAATTAACGATCCTGCAGAGAGCAGAAGTCATCGAGTGGCGCCGAATTTCCAACGTAGCAAAATTTGCGGCGATGCCAGGACGGGTAGATAAGCTACTCGTCAAAGAGGTGAAGGAAGTTCTGGGTTGGCAAGGCCCCTATTCCGAACGGCAGATAACCAAGTACCGCGCTTTAGCCAAAGCGACCCCTGAAGAAAAACTTCTAATCGCCGCGTCTGCCACCAATGTCCACAGAGCGTACAGCGAATTATTTCGTGTACGACAGGACGCTAAAACTCTGAAAGCGCCGATTGATGACCGGCATTCGTCATCCTTGGACAAGACAATCTTGAGACTCTGTTCACGTATCCTCTCGATACTGGCCGATCCATCAGCCATTGGATTCTCTGGCGTCGAACAGCTCCAGGCTGTCCAATTACGAATTGTCCAGCGTTTTCCCGCTCCAGCAATAACAACCCGGCCCCGGAAGCGTGAACTTCTTATCCCTCGCCCTTATCAATGCCAAATACTGGACCGGGTCACCAATTTTGTTACGGATGGCATTCGCAGGATCCTCATTGCATCTCCGACTGGATCAGGCAAGACCCTGATCGCCCTCCTGGTGCTTCAGATCCTCCTGAAAAATTTCTCTCAGGCTCTCACCTCAATCGAACGACCCCTACGCATTGTGTGGATCGCCCTGCGCCAGGAACTCTTGGACCAGGCGATTGAAATGAATCATCGATACCAATTGATCGATCCGACACTTATTGTATTCACTACACCATTTCGCAACGAATTACCACAGGCGACCATCGGCGTGCTGGACGAAGGCCACCATGAAGCCGCCCCTTCTCTGGTCGATCAAATCGTTACCCTCAATCTAAATTTTGTTCTGGGCTTATCAGCAACTCCACGGCGGGCAGATAGAAAACCGCTTCTTTTTGAGCATTTCATCAACGATACATCAATCTCCAGCTTGCTAAAAGACGAATTCCTGAGTCCATTCGATCATTACACTATTGCAATTTTCGATGTGGATTCGGTCGTTGCCTGCTTTTTGCGAGAAAGGGAGAAATGGGGTCAGACCATTATCTTTTTCCGAACCAGGGAGGAATGTCATCGAGCCGCCAGTCTACTCGAATCGGCCAGCATACGCGCAGGCGTAGTCTTGAGCGGATTGTCGCACAGTGTTGAGCTCAATCAATTCTGTCATGGAGAACTAGACGTCCTACTCAATGCGGGCGTGCTCATGGAGGGGTATGATTATCCGGCATTGCAAACAGTCTTCGTAAGAGACTGCGGGGAATCATTGTGTATTCAAATGTCAGGACGAGCGCTTCGCACCACCGAAGGCAAATCTATCGCCAATATCATTCAATCCGCCAGTTCGAAAAGCAGCTTCGCCACAATCGCTCCGGCAAGGCACCGCTATGTCTGGATGGATACCGCTTGGAAATCAGTAACTATAGAACCACTATCCACTGATGTATTGAATAATTTACACATCATTGCATCCAACCAAACCTCCACTGACAACGAAAGAGAATAACATGTTCCCATCCCCAAACCTCCAGTATGCGACTGTCGACCTTCGCGACCTAAAATTCCAAGAAGAAATCCCTGGATATAGGTCGACTCAGCCTATCTCGTTCAACGGACTGAAAATCCAGTCCTCAAATAGGTTCACTAACTCCCTCTGGGACTTGCTGAAGGTGCACCCATCGACGACCAGTCTGTTCTCTCCCACCGAGATCGTTGATCGTGTAGTTTTAGACCATAATCCAAAACCGATTCAGATCTGCTACGAGGAAACCCAGAAGGGTGAATTGCAGGCCATCGGATGCTGTGAAGGCAATCGTAAAATCCTTCGCATCTCAGACATTCAAGAGGCTCTTTATCCTCACCGTCACAATCTCATCAATGCAGACTATTCAGATGGCCTCCTTCGTACCCGACATCGATTTGATCGTCATGATGATTTCAAGGTTATGGGGGATGACTTCAAGCTGCAGTACAGCATCGATTTCCATCTCGATGGACGAGTACTGCCCACCGCAGAAACAGCAATTGAACGTCTTGTCTGCATGAACATCGCCACTGCCAATATCAAAAAATATCAAGCTGTCATTCCTCTAGGACTCAACACGGATCGAAGTGTTTGTATTGCCAACCTGTCTCGATTCCTGGGCGAGTACACAGCCAGCCAACATAGTGGTCCCATAAAGGATCAATTGACCATAGCCCATTCAACACCGGCATCGCTGCATGAAGCCTTTTCCCTTAAGGCAATCTTTTCGCAGGACGAAATGAAAACTGTGCATCGTAGGATCCCCTCGCAACAACGTTCCGACGTAGAAACGGCCTTTCATCGACTCGCTGGAGAACTCGAAGACATTGAAGGAGTCTCGAATATTAAGCACGTGCCCCACAAACGCCGCACTCTCATTCCATGTCGTTCGAGCGTTTACGAATTGTTTAATTTGTGTAGCGAGGTGTCCACATATCGGAGCAACTCGGCTCAAAAGGAACAGCTCTCTCGTTGGATGGCGAAAATCCTCATCGGAGGGTATGACCTCCAAGGACTGGCCACAATCCGTAGGGATTCTCCCGCTAAATATCTAAACAACTGATTCACCACCAGACAACAATAAAGGGGGAACCCCAGTGACTACCAACCATCTGTCGCTAGACAACGCCATCGAGATCTATTTCGAATCGTTTGACAATGACACCATAGCGAGCCAGCCAAGCCGCTCACTGTCTAGACTGGTCCGCTCGGCTCGTCCATATTGGATCCTCGCGAACGTCCGCGGCGAGCTCGCCCGCATCGACGCGATCACCGGCCGTGTCCATCGCTCGAGCGAGAATTCCTAATCCATGAACCATTCCAAACAGCGCTTACGACCTCGTCGAATCGATCATCGCCATTCTGGAAGATCGCCTTCGCCTCTGGAGGAACATCGCTGAGCATCTGCTCTATCCTTACCTGCGCCGGCAGGCGATGAAGAACATGGCTCGACTCCGGCGGACACTGACCTCACTGACCATCACTCCCAACCGATAGAGGAATTACAACATGACACCCCCTGAATCATATCAGAACCCCGATCCAGATAAGGAACACGCCGATCCACATCATTGCCCCTGCTGCGATGGGAAGTTGGTGGACGGGCATCCCGCGGGACAGGATCCGATCCGTGCCGCACTGGCACGCGAGATCCTCGAGGCCTACATGCTCAAAACAGGGATCGCAGACATCCCCAGAGCAGTCCGCGGACTCCTTTTCGATCTGAGGCATCATGCAGCCGCGACTGGTCGGCTCTTCGAGGATGATGACGACGACGCCCGGATGCGGTACGATGATGAGTGCGAGGATGGCTGAGCGGGGCCACCTCCCGGCCGCTGCCCATGCCACCGATC
>Ga0206948_1146_pt1 | contig 16871 bp, 12 predicted proteins | sample Alteio_BWOrgHeat_FD_153236 | JGI IMG/M metagenome (GOLD analysis project Ga0206948, IMG submission 153236) | Enriched cells from forest soil in Barre Woods Harvard Forest LTER site, Petersham, Massachusetts, United States -... | ecosystem: Environmental > Terrestrial > Soil > Temperate forest > O... | reverse complement strand
TGGTGCGACGGCAGCGCGGATAATTTTTCAAAAAAACTTAAACTTCTGCTCGACAAAAATTTGAGGGCAGTTTCAAATCATTTCCAGCATGGCGAAAACTCCCAAACCCAAGCGTATTGGAATTCTCACTGCCGGCGGCGACAGCCCCGGTCTCAACGCCGCCATCCGTGGCGTCGGCAAAACCTGCCTGACGCATTATGGCATGGAGATCATCGGTTTCCGCGATGGCTTTCGCGGCCTCGTGGAGAATCGCCGTCTCAAACTGGATCGTTCGACACTGGCAGGCATCCTGACCATTGGCGGGACCATCCTGGGCACCAGTCGGGACAAGCCGCATCGCATGGTCATAGACGGTCGCACCCGCGACATGACCGAAACGATCGTGGAGAATTACGACAAATGGGGTCTGGACTGTCTTGTCTGCCTGGGCGGTGGTGGCACGCAGAAGAACGCGTTGCGGCTGCATCAGGCGGGACTGAATGTCATCACTTTGCCGAAGACGATTGATAATGACGTGGCGATGACGGATGCGACGTTTGGTTTTGCGACGGCGATGGACATCGCGACGGAGACGATCGACCGTTTGCACAGCACGGCGCACAGTCATCATCGTATCATCGTGGCGGAGATCATGGGACATCGCGCGGGCTGGCTGACATTGGGGTCGGGCATCGCGGGCGGTGCGGATGCGATCCTGATACCGGAGATTCCTTACGATGTGGCGAAGATTTCGGACGCAATCAAATTGCGCAGCCGCCACGGGACGAATTTCAGCATTGTGGCGGTGGCAGAGGGCGCGATGAGCCGGGACGATGCCCGGGCGATGAATGCGGCCGAAAAGAAACTCGAACGCGCCAAGACTTTGCACGACAAGAAAGAGGCGAAAATTGAACTGGCTACGCTTGAAGTGCGGCATACGGGCAATACATTGCGGCTGGCGAAGCAGTTGGAAGAGCTGACGCAATTGGAGTCGCGCGTGACGATCCTGGGTTATGTCCAACGCGGCGGTACGCCGTCGCCGGCGGATCGTTTGCTGGCCACGCGGCTGGGCAGCGCGTGCGGTGATTTGATCAATGAAGGTGTGTTTGGCGTGATGGTGGCGGCACGCGGTGACGGCACCGAACCGATTCCGCTAGAAAAAGTAGCGGGCAAACGCAAAGCCGTGCCGGTGGACCATCCGTGGATCGAGACGGCGCGGCACGTGGGAACTTGTCTGGGTGACTGAGCCAGCCGAAAGGCCAGCCGGAACGGGTCAAAAGACAGCTTTGGCCAAATAGTATAGCCCGACGCCAAATCCCAGTAACGGCAGGGTCAACGAAACGATGGCTACGTTGGCCATGGCGTTGCGTCGCAGGAACCACATGGTTTCCTCAAAACACAGGGTCAGAAACAATGCGGCGATGCTCAGCAGCATGATTTGAAAGCTACACCAGACTCCCAGCCATTCGCCATAGACGTGCCATTCGGTGGAGCGCACCACGCTGACAAATGACTGTCCGCCGATAAATCCGCCATGAGGAGTGATAAAAACGAGGTTGAGGAAAAACAACCCGAGGCATAGAAACAGCAGGGCGTTTTTCAGGTCTTTTTTCTCAGAGGAGTATAACATTATGCCGCTGGCACTGGGAATTTCTTACAATTTCGTCATTTTGTCCAGCGATGTTTGGAAACTAGAAACTTCAGGGGCGACCTGCCGAGGTGACGGAGCTTAAAAAATGTTGTAATCTTTTGGCGATATAATGCGACCAATCATCATGCGTCCTTTTTTGAGTGCGGTTCTGGCCCTGGTCTGCCTGGCGGTTTCGTCCGCACAGGCGGCGCATACCCAGGTGCAGTTGATCTTTTCCGCTGACAGCGTCAAGCGCGGCGACACGGTGCTCGCGGCGGTGCATCTGACCATGGATAGCGGGTGGCATACGTATTGGAAAAATCCAGGGGAAGCAGGACAGGCGACGGAAATCAAATGGCAATTGCCGCCGGGAGTAAGCGCCGGGGAAATTGAATGGCCGCTGCCTTCAAAGCTGCCGCCAGCGGATATCACGACGTACGGGTATGAAAAGGAAGTGGTACTGATCATTCCACTGACGATCAGCAATGGTTTGCCAACGGGACCGTTGAACATCGCGGCCAAAGTTTCGTGGCTGGAATGCAATGAGTCGTGTATTCCAGCGAATGCGCAGGTTCAAGCGCCGTTGAATATCGGAAGCGATACAAAACCATCGGCGGATGATGCGCTCATTGAAAGCTGGCTGGCGAAGGTGCCGAAGGCAATGACGGGATTCACGGCCCAGGCGTTCTGGCAAAATACGACCACGAACGACACACGTCCCCTGCTCCTCCAAGCGGCGTGGCAACCGGCGCGAGCGGCGGCAGGTTCGGGCAACATGGATTTTTTCCCAGCGGCGAATGATAATTTTGAAGTGCTGCCAGACGCCAAGGTGATCCTCAATAACGCGAACGAACTGGATTTGGGCAAATCGGTGAAAAAGTTTTCCGGCGACTGGCCCAAAGAAATTGACGGAGTGTTGATCACGGGCGACGGGGCTTATGAGGTGAAGCTGGCGGTCGCGGAGAATACGCCGTCAACAGTTGCGTTGCCAGGCAGTGCAGCCACGACGAGGGCAACGAACAATGCGCCACAGAGCCTCTGGCTGATGCTATTGTACGCGGTGATCGGCGGGTTGATCTTAAACCTGATGCCGTGCGTGCTGCCGGTGATTGCGCTGAAGATTCTTGGTTTTGTGAATGAGGCCGGGAGTTCGCCCAGAAAGATCCGGACATTGGGCAGCATTTATGCGGCGGGTGTGTTGGTTTCGTTTGCGGTGCTGGCGGCGATCGTGATCGCCGTGAAAGCGGCGGGGCACAAGGCGGGCTGGGGCATGCAATTCGGAAGCCCGGTATTCATCGTATGTTTAACGACGCTGGTGACGCTGGTGGCGATGAATTTGTTTGGCGTGTTTGAGGTGGTTATCGGCGGGCGGGCTTATGATTCAGCGGGTGAACTGGCTTCGCGGAGCGGCGCGTCAGGAGCGTTTTTTAACGGGGTGCTGGCGACGACTTTGGCGACGCCTTGCACAGCGCCTTTCCTGGCGCCAGCACTGGGTTTTGCTTTTGCGCAACCGGCGGCGATCGTGCTGCTGTTTTTTCTGGCGATCGGGTTTGGGCTGGCGTTGCCGTATGTTTTGCTGAGCTGGAATCCGGCATTGCTGAAATTGCTGCCGAAGCCGGGCGCTTGGATGGAGAAATTCAAGATCGCGATGGGGTTTCCGATGCTGGCGACGGTGGTGTGGTTGTTCAACATCGCGGCCAGCAGTTACGGCAAAGATGTGTTATGGCTGGGAATTTTTCTGGTGGTGGTGGCTTTTGCGGCGTGGGTCTATGGTGAATTTGTCCAGCGAGGGAAGAACAAAGCCGTGGCCACGGTCATCACGCTGGTTTTGCTGGTGGGTGGATATGCATTCGCGCTGGAAAAAGAACTGGATTGGCGGCATGCGATGCCGATGACTGATGCAGGCTCATTGAAGGAGTCGGCCAATGGCATCAACTGGCAGCCCTGGAGTCCTGAAGCCGTGGCGCAGGCGCGGGCGGCGGGGAAACCGGTGTTGGTGGATTTTACGGCGGATTGGTGCCTGACTTGCCAGGTGAATAAGAAGACGAGCATCGAGGTGGATTCAGTCCGCAAGAAAATCACGGACTCGAACACGGTGGCCATGGTCGGGGATTACACGCATTTTCCTGACAGCATTACGACGGAGTTGAACCGTTTCAATCGAGCAGGAGTACCGCTGGTGCTGGTTTACCCGAAAAATCCCGCAGCCGATCCGATTGTATTGCCGGAAGTGCTCACGCCGGGAATCGTCATGGATGCTTTGGAGCGGGCGGCCCAATAGTTTCAAGGCAAAAGATTGAACTAAAGACCAAGATTGCACGTCTTTTATACAGATAATAAAATGACTGACTATATGAAAACGGCACTTACCTTCGTTGTTTCTCTAGCATTCGCAACGGCGGCGTTCGCGGTGGAGACGGGCAAACCGGCACCGGATTTCACGGGTACGGACATCAGCGGCAAGGCTATAAAGCTTTCTGATTACAAGGGGAAGATTGTGGTGATTGAGTCGTACAATTCGGATTGCCCCTTCTGCAACAATCAGTATCGCACCGGGGCGATGCAGGAACAGCAGAAGCAACTTTCCGATAAAGGTGCGGTCTGGTTGATCGTGGACTCAGTAAATACCAAGAACGCCAGTTATCGTACGCCGGAACAGGCGAAAGCGGAATGGGCTCAACGGAAGATCAATGCGACTGACTGGCTGGACGATAGCAACGGCGCCATCGGGCATCTGTACGACATGAAGACGACGCCGCATATGTTCGTAGTGGATAAAGATGGCACGCTGGTTTATCAGGGAGCCATCGATAACAAGGCTGATCCATTTCACGACCCGCGCGCGGCTGATAATTACGTGAATGACGCGGTGAATGAACTTCTGGCGGGCAAACCCGTGACAACGACGCACACGAAGCCGTATGGCTGTGCGGTGCATTACGGAATCTGAGCTGACCTAACGGCGGCCATAAACACACCGCCACAATAGCTAAATCAGCGCAGCACGGCGGACAACTGCTGCTGCAGATTTGCGACGACTTTTTCGTGGGCGGTGTTCACTTCGATATCGGTCAGGGTTTTTTCGGCTGAACGATACGTGAAGGCATAGGCCACGCTTTTTTGGCCAGCGGGCACGCCTTGACCACGGAAGACATCGAACAATTCCACGGCATCCAGGTTCGCGGCTTTGGCCTGCTTTACAGCCTGCAACACGGCGTCGTGCGTAGTGGCTTCGGGCACCAGCATGGCGACGTCCCGGCGGCTGGAGGGGAATTGCGGCAGGGCCTTGAAAGACTTGGCTGCATTACGCTTGGAGAGGAGCAGGTCCAAATTAAACTCCGCCAGATAGACAGCATCGCGAAGATCGTATTTCTTGCCCAACGTGGGCAGCAACTGACCCAACTCGCCGAGCGGTAATTTTCCGCCCAGAGTGACGGCTGCGGATTCCAAGTAGAGCGCGGTACTTTCGGCGCGTTTACCAAAGGCCACGCCGCGCAGGCCAAATTGTTCGAGCAAATCTTCCACCAGACCTTTAAGGTCGGACATATCACATTTAGCATCGCGGTCAGTGCCGCTCCAAAAAGCCTGGGCACGCTGACCGGTAATGGCGAGAGCGACGCGACGTTCTTCCTTCACCTGGCCACTGGCGTTGGTGAAGACGCGACCGACCTCAAATAACGCAACATCATGATTTTTGCGGCTGAGGTTATGGCGAAGAATCGTCAGCAGGCCCGGCAGCAGGCTGGGGCGCAGGACGTCCATATCACTGCTCAACGGGTTGGCCAGCGCGACAATGCTTTCGGCGGGAACGCGGCATTCGGCATTGGCAACTAGGGTTTGGCCTTGGGTTTCATTCAGGCCGAGACCAGTGAGGATGCGGCGGACTTCACTGAGCTGGTCGTAGACTGAATCATAAGCATTGGAGCCCAACGCACCGCGAGGCGGGGTGCTGGGAATCTTGTCCACGCCGTAAAGCCGGCCGATTTCTTCGATCAAATCCACTTCACGCTTCATGTCCACGCGCCAGGTGGGGATGCTGAACGTAGCCGAACCGGGAGCCTGTTCCGTGACGGGCATGCCAAGGCTGGCGAGGAAAGCGATCTGTTCGTTGTGCGGAATAGTGATGCCGAGCAAATCTTTCGTCCGCGAGAAATGCAAAGCAATCTGCTTGGGCGCGGGTGGCGAGCGGAAATCATCGATGGCATGGCCGAGCACCTGGCCACCGGCAAGGTCGCAGATCAATTGGGCGGCGCGGCGGCTGGCCCAATCGCAGATGCCAACGTCGCCTCCACGTTCAAAGCGGTAGGAAGAATCCGTGCGCAATTCCAGTTTCTTGGAAGTGGCGCGAATATTTTGGGGTTTGAAATAGGCGCTTTCGATCAGCACATCCACGGTGTTGTCATGGATCTCCGAATTCTTTCCGCCCATGACGCCGGCGAGAGCAACGGCCTTGGTTTCATCGGCGATGAGAAGTGCCTGATCAGTCAGTGTGCGTTCCTTGGCATCCAAGGTGGTGAACTTTTCACCGGCGGCGGCACGGCGGATAATGATCTGAGGCGGAGCGGCGCCATTGCCTTTGAGCAGATGATAATCAAAAGCGTGCAGCGGCTGGCCGCATTCGAGCATGACGTAATTCGTGACGTCCACGACGTTATTGATGCTGCGAAGGCCGACTTTTTCCAGCGTGGAGCGCAACCATTCGGGGCTGGGGCCGACCTTGACCTTGCGCACGATACGCGCGGTGTAGCGCGGGCAGAGTTCGGGCTCAACGTTGTGAACACTGACGAGCCCGCCAATGGGCTCGGATTCGGTATTGAGAAACTGAATGACGGGAATCTTCAGCGCGTTCCCCGTGAGGGCGGCGATCTCACGAGCGATACCGATGACGCTGTTCAGGTCCGGGCGGTTCGGGGTGACTTCGAGATCGTAGACAACATCGCTGCCGCTGCGACCAAGATATTCGGCGAAGGGTTGACCAACTTTGGCGTCTTCGCGCAAGATCAACAAGCCGTCCTCTTTCTTATGGCCGATGGCTTCGGGGTCGAGACCCAGCTCCTCGTAGGAACAGAGCATACCGTGCGATTCCACACCGCGAATCTTACCAACCTTGATGGTGAACGGTTCTTTCTCGCCCGCTTTCAACGGTAACGAAGCACCGGGCAGGATAAGCGGGACCTTGTAGCCGGCCTTGAAATTTTGCGCCCCGCAAACTATCTGGCGTTCCGCTGCTCCATCGTTCACGCGACAGAGCGAGAGTTTGTCGGCATTGGGATGCTTGTCGCGGGTGATGACCTGCGCGACCACGATGCCGTCAAACGCGGCAGAAATCTTCTGCACGCCTTCGACTTCAAGTCCGAGCATGGTGAGACGCTCGGTCAGTTCCTCGGGCGACCAGTTGAAATCGACGTATTGCTTGAGCCAGTTAAGTGTGACTTTCATTCAAGGTGCTATAAATTTATTGTTCTCGCGGATGAACCGGGCGGAACGATTTACTTCATGTCAGAAATTTAAAACTGCTTCAGGAACCGCACGTCATTCTCGTAGAAGAGTCGAATATCGTTGATGCCGTAGCGGAGCATGGCGATACGTTCGATGCCAAAACCGAAGGCCCAACCGGTCCAGACAGCGGGATCATAACCAACCGTCTCGAACACTTGCGGATGTACCATGCCGCAGCCGGCGATCTCCAGCCAGTCCTTGCCCATCTTTTTGACCATGGCATTGGTGAAATCGATCTCAAAGCTCGGTTCGGTATAACTGAAATAATGCGGGCGGAAACGGATCTTTACATCGCTGCCCATGAGTTCGCGGAAAACGAATTCAACGGTGCCTTTGAGATCGCCAACGGTGACGTTTTTATCCACATACAGGCCTTCGATCTGGTGGAAGGTTGGATTATGGGTAGCATCGGCATTATCGCGACGATAGACGCGGCCAGGGACAATGATGCGCACTGGCGGCGGTTGCTTCTCCATCACCCGGATCTGGACGGAACTGGTGTGGGTGCGAAGCAGGCGCTTGTCAGTGGTATTCAGATAAAAAGTATCCTGCGAATCGCGTGCGGGGTGGTCGGCGGGCGTATTGAGGGCGTCGAAGCAATGGTATTCGTCCTCGATCTCGGGACCGTCGGCAACGGCGAAGCCAATTTTACGGAAGGCGCGGACAATGTCATCCGTGACCTGGGTCAGCGGGTGCAGTTTGCCCAGCGAACGGCGGCGGCCCGGGAGGGTGAAATCGGTCGGTTCCTTGGGAAGCGCGGCGCTGAGTTCGAGTTCACTACGACGCTCGGCCAGGGCGGCTTCCAGCTCGACCTTGGCGGCGTTGATGAGCTTGCCGGCGGCGGGTTTTTCCTCCTTGGACAAGGTGCCGAGCTGTTTCATCAAGGCCGTGAAACGGCCATTGGGGCCGGTCCAAGCCCCCTTGCTTTGTTCGAGGGCGGCGAGGTCCGGCGCCTTTTTGAGTTCAGCAAGCGCGGTTTGCTTGAGCGGTTCGATATCGTCGAGAAATGCCATACGAAAAATTGGAGAGCCAGCTTACGGGAAGACGGTGGCAATTAAAAGCAAAACGGGCGGCCATTGCTGGCCGCCCGCTTCAGATATTTGACTTCTGGAATCAGGCCTTGGCCAGAGCGGCGCCGGGCTTGTTCTTGAGCGCGTTCTTGGCGACGTTCACGAGTTCGGCAAACGCGGCGGTGTCCTGGGCGGCGATGTCAGCGAGGACCTTGCGGTCGAGCGCGCATTTGGCGGCCTTGAGACCTTCCATGAAACGGCTGTAGGTGAGGCCGGCTTCGCGGACGGCGGCATTGATGCGGATCTGCCAGAGATAACGGAAGGTGCGCTTCTTGGTGCGGCGATCGCGGTAGGCGTACTGGCGGCCGTGGTCGACGGCGTCGGACGCGTAGCGGTACAGTTTGGAGCGCTTGAGGCGGAAGCCCTTCGCAGCGGTTAACATTCTTCCACGGCGTTTGCGGGAAGCGGGAGAGTTGGTGACGCGCATTTTAGTTCAAAAGTTGATGGTTACAGTTGGATCAGTGGCTGAACGGGAGGTTCTGTTTGATGCGATAGACATCCGTGGGATCCACGACAGCGATCTTGCCGAGACGGCGGAGGCGCTTGGCGTTTTTGGTTTGGGCCAGATGGCGGCGGCCGGCGCGTGAGCGCAAGACCTTGCCGGTGGCGGTGATTTTAAACCGTTTAGCCACGGATTTCTTCGTTTTGATGCCTTTTGGACGTCGCATAAATCTTAATATGATGAAAAAGAGCGCGAAATATAGTCATTCGCGCCCAGGGTAGCAAGCGGCAAATTCAAATAAATTGGACGCTTACGGGCTGTTAGTGCCGACATTGAGCGGCGACGGCGTGGTGACATCAATCGGAGCGCCGGCATTGAGCTGGCTGAGCACTGAATCCGTGATGTCATTCTCCGTGCTGGCGTAAACCACCGCCTCCGGATTCGCCGAATTGACCACCATGGCGAAAGCGCCGGCCTTGGCCTTGTCGGCCACAGCCTTCTGGATCTCGCCGACCAATCCGGCGCTCATGCGCTGGCTTTGTTCCGCCAACTGGGCTTCGGCCTGGCGTTGAAATTGTTCGATGGCAACCTGCGAATCACTGACTTCCTTGGCCTTCTCGGTTGCGGCCTGTTTGCGACGATCACGTTCATCGGCCGAGATCACCGGGTCGTTTTGCTGGTCGAGCAGTGCTTTGTATTCGGTCTTGGCCTTGTCGAGTCCGTCAGCCATGTCCTTGATCTCCTTGCGCAGGTCCGTCTTCTTCTTATCCAGCGCTGACATGGCCATTTTGGTCTTATAATAGCCGTTAAAAAGCTTCTTCATGTCCACCGTGGCAACCTTGGACTGGGCCGAGGCCGAGCAGACAGCCGCCATCAAGACAGCGGCAATAACTACAAAGCGAAATTTTTTCATGGGCAAAATTGACATCATAAACAGAGGTAAAATGTTATCAGGAATTTAGGAGCAAAGGCAATAAAATGGTGAAGACTGGTCAGTTGGGCCGGAAACGGTAGAACCGCATATTGTTGGTCGGATTAAAGATGAAATCATAGGTGCCATTGTTGGTCACGGGCGTATTGGTCACCGGCGTCCAGAAAATGGTGGGGATAAAATTTGTGAACCGAACTTTGTTGGTGATGGTCACTGAATTACTGGTCGTGATCACTATGTTCGTCCCAACGAAAGGAATGAAAGTGGCCAGATTGGTGGTCGTTTCCAGATGGAGCAAAGCTGGAACAGTTTCTGGTCCGCCATTCGTGACCCACGAGACTACTACATTGGTGCCAACCTTATTGGCCAGAAGCGGGGGCAGGTTTGCATTCTGCAAAAGGATTTCTGCCACGAAGGCGTCGTTCGTGCCAACGCGTTTATTGCGCACCAAGCCATTGACCGTCACTGGATCCACAATCGGGAAATTAGTGGAAAGAGTCTGCCCGGTGATGAATGCGTTGCCGGAAGCATCCACGGCGATGCCGTACCCGAAGTCATCGTTGGCGCCGCCCAGATAGGTGGAATAAAGCAGGTTTGAGAAACCGGCTTGAAAGGCGGTGACAAAAACATCCGGCCGGAACACACCAGAAATACGACGGCTGGAATTAGTGGAGCGCAAAGAACCGAAAAGATTGCCAGAAGTGGGAAAGTTGGTGGATGATGCCGACCCGACAACAAAGACGTCACCTGCCCCATCCAGCGCCACACCATTGGCGATATCCTGGCCAAATCCGCCAAAGACTTGTGAGAAGCCCAGCACGGCGCCATTCGTGGGAAACCCGGCATTCGTCGAAATGTTGCCCAGCAAGATCTGGGTCAGGAATGCGTTCGTGGCAAAAGAGAAAGCCGCCGTGTTTGTACGGATATACGAAGTGAGCAAGGTGTTGGTACCTGGAAAATTGGTCGAAGTAGTCCAACCAACTACGTAGGCATTACCATTGCCATCGCCAACAACACTGGTGGCGGCATCCTGATTGGTGCTGCCCAAGTAGGTGGAATAGAGCAATTGCAAACCCGTGCCAGAAGTCGTGAAAGCAGTCACAAACCCGTCCGACGCTGTGTCAAAGCGATTGGGACTGTTGCTGAAATTGTTCAAGAGACGATGGCCAGTCAGACCGTTGGTCCATGGAAAGTTGGTGGATTCGGTCAAACCGCAGACATACAGGAAGCCATTGGTATAGGCTATGCCCCGACCAACGTCGTAATTGGTACCGCCAAGATACGTTGAGTAGTTCAACGTGTTGCCGCCGCTGGCGATCTCGGAGACGAAGGCGTTGGCGTTGACGTCATAAGTGTTGGAGCACTGGAGTGTCGGTTGAAGCGGATTGTTGATCACCGGAAAATTCGTTGAGAAAGTCAGGCCCGTGACAAAGGCATCGCCGGCCGGATCCAGCGCGATACCGTAAGCTGTCTCCTCGCTTTCACCACCAAGGTAGGTTGAATAAATTAAACGTGACCCGTCCGTTTCCAGTTCGGCCACAAAAGCATCACCAGGAAAAATGTGTACAATCGGGTCGACCACGCCACTGATGGACTTTCCACTATAGGTTGAGGTTGTCACCCAATTCGTCGTCGGGAAATTGGTCGAGTCTGTCCCACCGGCGACGTAAGCATGTCCGGCACTATCAACTGTCAATGCATAGGCCACATCGTCCGCACTGCCACCCAAATAAGTACAGTACTCAAGATTTTGGCCGGTGCTATCAAACTTGGCCACGAAGGCATCGCCATCATATTTGCCGCCATGATTGGTAGGATAGAGCGCATTGAACGAGAAAGGAATGACCGAGGTTTTGTTGGAAATCGAAGTGGACAGGGTCTGTCCTGCCACATAAATGTTGTTGCTACCATCCAAAGCGATAGCCCAGCCGATTTCGCCAAGGTTGCCGCCGAAGAAAGTAGAATAGCCCAGCATAGGATCAATGACCAAAGCACGGCTATGATCGTAATCGCCCATGGCAAATTGCACCGTTGTCGCATCTACAATTTTATAAGCAGCCGGGATGTCATGGCGAACGCCGTCCACGCCCACTTGATAGGCAACGAGGTGGTGTTGAATCATGCTGCCGCCAGCCAAGCCGATGACGAGTTCGCCAGCCGAATTAAGCGAAAGAGACCTGGCACCTTCGTAACGAATGCCAATGACGGAAGAATCCATTTCCGGGGCTACGTCAAAATCATATTCCAAGGTCTGCTGATTGCCGTAGAAAACAGCATCGACGCCCGAATAGACATTTTGAAGGCGAACGCGACCATAAGTCGTAACACCAGACCGCCAGGCTGAGGGATCATTGCCGGTAAAATAATTGATCCGGCCGGCCAGTTGCGATTCGCCAGAAACTTTGGCAGCGGTATCAGCGCCGACAAATTTCAACTTCACGGCAGCGGTCCCACCATCAGCATTTTTAAGAATAAAACCGGCTCCGGCGGAAGAAATGGAAAACTCCGCGTCCCGGCCATGGGCGACGAACTGGCTGGCGGAAACACCTGAAACTTGTTCAAACCACAAAGGGAGCGCACCCGTTTTCAGTACCGGTTGGGCGGGCAGCAAGGTCGCACCCGCCATAAAGGCAAGGCAGCCAGCCCAAATTTTTTGCAACGAAAGATTCATCTTAAAATTCACGGTTGTAGCCGACGCCAAACTGGAACTGGCCGCTGCTGCTGTTATACTGGTCGTGCGTGATGGGGATACCGTAATCCAGACGCAACGGTCCCAAATGCGGGATGTTCAACCGCAGACCAAGACCCCAGTTGTCGTCAAAATCACTGTTAAAGGAATAAGACGAGGCAGCGACCGCGCCGATATCGTAGAACAGCGCCACTCGAAGACTCACACCACCATCTTTTTCGATGATCGGCACACTGTATTCGATGGAGCCAAAATAGTAGCTATCCCCACCGACGGGTTCGTTGGGAATCTTCGCTCCAGTAAAATCAGTAGGATCGCGGGGCGCGACATTGCGGAATTTATAACCACGGAGCGAGTAAAGGCCGCCCAAGTAGTAGCGGTCATAGAACGGCACATCCGTATCATCAAGGCTATCGGCAACACCGGTACGGCCACCCATTTCAATCACATGGCCTTTTAAAAAACCAGGGAAGTACCAGGCAGTGTGCAATTCCAATTTATAATAGCTCGTATCGCCTTCACTTAACTCAGCATCGATCTCAGTTCTTTGTCCATGATTGGGCAACTGCAGGCTATTCCGAGTATCGTAAGCCAGTGAACCGCCGATCCGCTGATAGAGATGGTCACCCACCTGGCTCAAGATGGATTTAGGGACATTGCTTGGAAGATTGTCATTTCCCGGCGGACCGCTGGGATCTGTCTCCCTGTTATGCCACCCGCTGTTCAAGGAAATACCCACATCTTCCACCGTATAATACGTGCTGCCGATAAATGAATCGCTGCCGAGGGCGCGGGTCAGGCTGATCTTGGCGCCGGTGCGGGTTTCATCGTAAATGTTGTTGGGACTCTCAAACTGGAGGTCGTGGCGGTAGAGATCCACGCCCAGTTGAAGTTTGCGGTTAAGGAACCAGGGTTCCACCCAGGAAAGTTCATAGTCCTGACGTTCGGTACCGAGCTGGACCTTTAACCGGATCTTTTGGCCGGCACCGGTGAAGCTGGGCGGATGAAAGAGGTCAAAATTGCCCTGCGTGACTTCCGCGTAAGCTACCAAAGAATCATCCGAGCTGAAACCGGCGCCAACGGTGAAATTGCCGGTGTTCTGTTCCTCGACGTTGACGATCAGATTTTTCCGGCCAGGAATGGGCGGATCGGTCGGCTCGGGATCGATCTCCACCTTGTCAAAATACTGCATTGCTTCGAGGCGTTGCTTGCTGATCTTGACGTTCACCATGTCCAGCACATCGCCGGGCGAGATGGCCAACTCACGGCGGATGACCTTGTCCTTGGTCTTCAGGTTGCCCCGGATCTCAATTTTCTGGACGTAAGATTTTTGGGTTTCATCGATCTGATATTCCAGATCCATGGTACCGCTCTCGACATTCGGAATGCGCAATACCCGCAACGCGGAACCGTCCGAAATGTCCACATAGCCGCGGCTGCCATAAAAATCCTGCACGGCCTGCGTGTCTTTGGTCAAACCAGCCGGCTTGAAGGTGCTGCCGACATCCATGGGAAATCCATTCGGTCCCACGTTGTCCTTGAGATGCTCGTACGCGTGGATGGCGCGCAAGCCTTTGGCGATCTCTTCGTCCGAGAAAATCTTGCTGCCGGTGATCTTGATGGAGCCGACCTTATATTGGCGGCCTTCATAGACGTAGTACTGAATATCCAGCTTGTTGGGCGTGGGATGGACAAATTTGATGTCTTTGATCTCAAAATCAAGATAGCCCTCGCTGTGATAGAAATCCGCGAGCGCATCGCGATCAGAATCGAAATCGTCCTGCTTGAAATAACCGCTGCCGGTCAGCCAGGAAAACATCCAGCGTTTGCGGGTCTTGAGTTCGCCGCGCAATTGTTTCTGAGGAAAAGCCTGGGCATTGACGAAATCCACGCCGACGATCTTGACCTTGGGACTTTCATCGATGTGAAAAATGACGACGCCGTGACCGGAGACGTCCTCGATGTTGAGAACGTATTTCACCTTGGTCTCGGAAAGCCCGTTCTTTTCGTAGAGTTTCTTCATCTCCTGCACATCCGTGAACAACTTTTGTTCATCGAGCGGCTCGCCCACTTTGACGGTGATCTTTTTCTTGAGCTTGGAATCGGAAAGCCGGTCGTTGCCCTCCAGCTTGATCTCGGTGATGCGCGGACGCACCTGCACCATGTAGGTCAGAACCACTCCGCCATCATCTGCCGGATCAATGGAGACGCGAACGTTGTAGAACTGGCCGGTACCGTAAAGGGAATGAACATCGTCCTGAGTTTGCCCGGGCAGATAAGTGGCGCCGGGCTTGAGCTTGATGTTGGAACGAACAAACTCTTCGCTAACGGAAGCAGGCCCGACAAATTTGACATCCACGCGGTCAATCTTGGGCCCCATGTTTTGGGCGAGCGCAGCGGAAGCGCAGCCCAGCAGCACCGAAACCCCGAGGGGTTTGATGAATGATTTCATTGTTCAACGTCCATCCGGGACGTCTTCGTGGCTGAATTTCGCTGCGCTTTCAAATCTTGTGTATGTCTTTAGGAACGTCATGTTCACATCGCCAGTCGGGCCATTACGCTGCTTGGCGATGAGCAAATTCACCGCTATACCATCGCTTTCCTCGACCACGGCGCCTTCTTCATCATCGGACGCATTAGGCTTGTATAACAAGCCAATCAGATCGGCGTCCTGCTCGATGGATCCCGATTCGCGGAGATCGCTCATGCGCGGTTTCCGGCTCTTGTCCTTCTCGAGTTCACGGTTCAATTGGGACAGCACAATCACCGGCACGTTCAATTCTTTTGCCAGGGCCTTGATCCCGCTGGAAATCTCCGCGATCTCCTGCTGGCGGTTCTCCTGTGAACGCCGCGCAGTAGAATGAAGTAGCTGCAAATAGTCAATTACAAACAGCTTGATTCCATGCTGCTGCGCCATGCGCCGGGCGCGGGCGCGCAATTGCAAAATGGACAAACCGGCGGTGGCATCGATGAATAATTTGGCCCCGGAAAGCCGGCCGGCAGCGGTGGTGAGCTTGGGGAAATCGGATTCGCTCATGAAACCATCGCGAATGCTCCGGAGATTCACCCGGGCGATGGAACACATCATACGCAAAACGAGAGATTCCGCGCTCATTTCCAAGCTGAAAACACCCACCGGAAGCTTCAATTCCAAGGCAACGTGCTCCGCGATATTCATGGCCAGGGAGGTTTTGCCCATGGACGGACGGGCGGCGATGACGATCATTTCGCCGCCGTGAAAGCCATCGGTCATCTTGTCCAGGTCGAAAAAGCCGGTGGCAATACCGCTTAATTCGCCTTTGCGGTTGAAAAAGTGCTCAATGGTGCCGATGGCATGGGTCACCAGGTCTTTCACCCCTTGCACATTGGTTTGCACGCGCGATTCGTTGACCCGGAGAACTTCCTTTTCCACTTCGTCCAACAACTGGTCGACTTCGCCCTCATATTCGTAAATGCGCCCGACGACCCCGGAACAGGTCTGGATCATCTTGCGCAGCAAATACTTTTCCCGGACATGGTCGAGGTAATAGCCCAGGTTTGCCACGCTAGGCACAGCGTCCTGCAATTGGGACAGGTAGGCGATGCCTCCGACTTGATCCAGCAACTGACGATTTTTTAAATTCTGCTGAACGGTAATGAGGTCGATGGGTGAACGGGTATTGAACATCTCCATCAACGTCTCGTAGATGGTCTGGTGCCGGAGGTCGTAAAACGCTTCCTTGCCATCGTCCTTGAGCTTTTCCGTGCACTCGCCGAGGCATTCGTTGGGCGATAACAAGGCGCAACCTAAAACGCCTTGCTCGCATTCAATGGAGTGTGGCGGCAAACGGTCCAAGGTGGCTGCGCCACGTTGCGCCAAAGTTTTTTGGCGTCTGGACTTCTTAAAATCTGGACCGGCACCCGCCGACTCGGAAACGGTATCAATCATGGACTACTAAAAATGATATTTGGTTTTGGTTTTAGCAAAGCTCTCTTGTTGAATCTTAATGACAGGTTCTTCACAAAAGAACAGTGGGGAAGTATAAACCATCCAAAATGAGAAAAAAGTAGTTTTGCTTTTTATCGTGCAAAATGTTGAAATGAATCTCGCGTCTATTCGTTAGATTTGAAGACGCGACACAAACAATAAACGAAAGGTATCATTTATGTCATTGCGCCTGGGCGACGCCGCCCCGAACTTCACCGCCAGCACGACCGAGGGTCAGATCGATTTCCACCAATGGCTGGGCAATTCCTGGGGTGTGCTTTTCTCGCATCCGGCCGATTTCACCCCGGTTTGCACCACAGAGTTGGGCGCGGTAGCCCGCACGAAGGCGGAGTTTGAGAAGCGCAATGTGAAGGTGATCGCGGTGAGCGTGGACCCGATCGATTCACATCACGGCTGGATCAAAGACATCAATGAGACCCAGTCCTGCACGATGAATTTCCCGGTGATCGCCGATCCGGACCGCAAAGTCGCCACAGCGTATGACATGATCCATCCGAATGCGGATGACAAGGCAACGGTGCGTTCGGTCTTCGTGATTGGACCGGACAAAAAGATCAAGCTGACGCTAACCTATCCCGCGAGCACGGGCCGTAATTTTCTCGAGATCCTGCGCGTGATCGATTCGCTGCAATTGACCGCAGGC
>Ga0206948_1142_pt2 | contig 16878 bp, 15 predicted proteins | sample Alteio_BWOrgHeat_FD_153236 | JGI IMG/M metagenome (GOLD analysis project Ga0206948, IMG submission 153236) | Enriched cells from forest soil in Barre Woods Harvard Forest LTER site, Petersham, Massachusetts, United States -... | ecosystem: Environmental > Terrestrial > Soil > Temperate forest > O... | reverse complement strand
CACAAATTGGAACTGAGACAATGACGGTTGATCCAGTAACTTGGGCTTACTCTAAAGGCTTGAATATAGATGGTATTGATCCAACAAAATGGTTTGGAAAAAAGAGTACTGAGTATCGGAAAAAGACTAGCTATTCGATGACAATGCCAATGCTCCATGAGCTCAGGTTGAATGAACTAGATAAAGAGCTTACTCAGGCGATTGATAATTTGGATACAGGCAAACCTACTGATGCAAAAGCTCTAAATAAACTAATTGAGGAGGCAAAATCGCTTAGGTCTGATGTAACTTCTACTGCTGAAAAAGAATATGCTCTAGGACCAAAAAGTAAATTTTATCAACTTGTAATGTCGGGTAATGAAAAAGCTGTGGCCAGGCTACTAGACAATGTGTCAACTCGACATGATCCGAAAAAGCCTGGGGGTACTACAATAAGCGCTGAAGTATTAGTGAAGCATTCACCACCGGAACTGCTACTTAAACTGCATGAAATCGCTCAAAAAGTAGAGATCAGGAGAAGTGGTAAAGTAAGTGGTTTTAAGGATGGTATAAATAAATTTGCCAATGGAATAACAAGAGTGGCTAGCGTAGGTACTGCTGGAATTGGAGACAAAAATGTCAGTGAGGCATTAAATGAATTAGAAAATCTACGTGCTTCTAATCAATCAGCCGAAAAAGGTGAAAACACAAGAAGATGAGCCTCGGAGATCGAGATGAAGGGATAGTGAAACTGTGCCCTGGGTAGATTAAAGATGCCTATGCGCCTAGTTCTTTGCATCGTGTTTGTTGACCATAGCGACTATCCCGCACATGCGCCGCACATAGTTAATCAGCTTATTATCTTTTCGTTCGTGCACTGAATTGGGCTCGACCCATTTATTTGAAATAGCATAGCCGGTGTTTTTAATACTCACGATCAGGTTACGCACATTATAGCTGCGCAGCTCCTTCTTTAACTCCTTAACCAGAAGCTTTAACTTCTTGGTTTCAATCTCAATATCTACCGATGAGAGAATATCTATAATCTCCGCATAAGTTACCACATGCGGGTAGGAAACGCCCAGAAGATATAGCACGGTAAACCGCTCCTTTTCCATTGGATACGCATGGATAAAGCTATCTCTTACCTCAAGAATCATGCCCTTGGGATACAGGTTAATGAGCGTGTTGGTATCGATGTTATATAATTGCTTGCATTCCATTGATGATTATATTTTATCCTCCATTCGCCTCGGTCTCATGATTGGCTTCATAGATCTGAAAGAGGCTAAAGCAGTTGCAATTAAGAAGCCAAAGCCACATGTAGCAACCAGGGTTGCTACAAAATAGTTCTGACTAACTACTGAAATGATGCAGCCGTAGATGATGATAATCGCTAAGGCAAATCCAAGCAGCTGTCCAATACGGGTTGAATAAGCCATTTGCCTTAAATATCTCATTTCCCAGTTGTGTCTATGCTCTTGTTCAAGCCTGGCCATTTCCAGGATTTTATCCACTGAGCCAGGAACAATAAGCTCATAGCTTTCCAGGATTCCAGGAGGCGGGAGAAAGCCGGGGATTTTTTTCTGATCAGTTCGGTCTCGATCGCTTCGATAATAACTTTTCTTATGCCTTCGATCTTGTGTTCTCATTGTAATCCCTCTTAAATTTTTTCATAGAGATAATGATATCATCGCCAACCATATTCCAGTCCTTCATCAGACTGAACTGGGAATTAAACATGAAAATATCGTTGCCATATTTTTTAAAGAGTGCGCAGGAAACCCCAATGCCGTTGTAAATCTGACATATAATTTCTTTGAGTGGGGGCTTCTTCAACATAAAATCCTCTATTAATTTTATTACAACAGAGTTAAATGGAGTTTTCAACCTCAAAAAAAAATGCTCCCTTAGCTTAATATATTAACATTTGCTCTTCATCTCGAACAAAGCTAGAGTTTACGCAAACAAAATAGTAGGTTGTATGTTATCAGCTGAGCAAAGTCGTTCATCGTTAGCAAAGTGGCAAGTTTTCTTAGGAACTATCGCAGGCGCTCCAAGTCTGCGTGTTACTGCTGAAACTGAGAAGGAAATAACATTTGAGCTAGGTGATCCAAATGATATGGCTAAGATGATTCAACAGTTTTCCAGTCATGAACAGCTGAGAGCATGTGTCATGCATGCTATGCAGATGTCTGATCAAGTTGTTGAGGAAAACAAAACTCCACGTGTTGCTCCCATCTTAACTGCAAAGGATATGCTGCGAACTCTATTTGATCCTAATTATTTAAGTGGCTTGCACATTGAAGCTGATCAATTTGTTGATGATAAGAATACTAAGGTAGCAGTACTGCAAATAAGTGCGCTCACCCAAAAGCGATATGACCTTATAGCTCGCAGATTCTCTATCTTACAAGATGCACTCAATGATCCCGCTCAGCTAGCTGCAGTTATCAAAGAATATTTACCGCGTATTGATAAGGAACCTGATGTTGATACCAGGCCAGAATTCGGTGAAAAAATAATAAGTATTGAGACAAATCAAGATGGGTTATCTGGTGTTGTTAAATTCAACTATGGGCTCTTGCAGCAAGTCATGCAGTCGGAACACCACCTATGGACAGAGCAGGCGCCAGCTATAGCAGTACAGGATACATCACAGGCTCAAGCAAAATTTACAATAAATAAAGCGCATTTATTACGATACACTTATCAGGCCATACCAAGTGGGTTGATTGTTGAAGAGCAAAGTGACCAGAGCTTGCGCCCAGTTGCCTGGCGGCCTGCAGCACTTCGTTTGAATACGTCTTGTGTTTTTATCCTGGCAGTGGATCGAAGCGGGAGCATGAAACAGTGCTTTGAGGATTTTAAAGAGCGCCTTAATATCGCAATTGATAAAATGCTAGAAGGCTTAGATGAATGGAAGTTTCATCTTATTACCTTCAATCATGAAGTGGTAACTACTACTTTCGTCTCAAATACCCACTCCAAGCAAACTATCCAAGATGCTATTACCGCAACTCAAGCAGCCGGTGAGACTCATTTAAATGGCGCATTATATGAATGTATAAGGTTAGCAATCGTAGAGCTGCAACATAACCCAAATGTTGTGCTTATTGCAGGTACTGATGGAGTGCAAACCAAAGAAACACATTTCACTCAGGAATCTATTAATAGTGAAGCTTTACGTCTTCGCGCAGCGCACTCTCAATTTATGGTTTACACCATGGGTTTTGGTAAGGGATATAACATAAGCTATTTTAAAACTTTGGCTACTAAAGGCGGCTTTACGCACCTTCACTTGAGTGAACCCAAGGACGTGGGAGCGCTTTATGAACGTATAGCCAGTATGAAAGTGCCGAAAATCCTGTTCGAGTTTATGCAGGAAGCGCAAAAAAAATTCTTGCAGGTCGCCTGTGGAGAAATAGCTGTGGCAGATTTTACCGTAAGTGGTAAAGTTGAAATCGCTCAAGTAGGCAGTGACAATAAATTTGAATTTGCCACACAACCGCTGCCTGCTGTGAGAAACGTTAATAATGATGGTAAAGAAATGGATCATAAATATAAAGAAAAAGCCAAAGAACCAACTAAACCTAGCTTAGTCGAAGATGGAGATTTTATTAAGTTAGTTAGCGCTCTTAAGTTAACTCCAACTGCATATTCGCCAAATAACAAAGAGGCACTGATTGGGGTATTGACTGGGCCCAATAGTAAAAAAAATACGGCAAGTTCAAAGTTCAAGGTATATTTCCTAGGCGTCTCTCCTGAAAATTCTCTGGCTACTACATGTTTGCAAGTTATGGCATTAACTGGCGCAGGAAGAACCCATATAAATGGCTTAAGTGTTAACCCTGAAATTAAACTCAAGCTAGACGCCTTAAATTGGGGAGAAATTGTTGCTCAGACAATGCAACTAGCCGAAGTGGCAAGAGCATAGTATATACTACTTAATCTTATAAAGATGCCACTTTCTATTGACTAAGTCGATAATATCCTGGGTCATGGCTATCTTATGCCCCCACTCCCTATGGGTTTCTGGGGGCATTTTGTTAGTAGCATCAAAGCCCATTTTAGCCCCTAGCCCGGATTCCGGGGAAGCAAAGTCAAGATAGTCTATCGGTGTGTTTTCGATCACAGTTATATCGCGCGCAAAATCCATTCGGGTTGAGATCGCCCACATCACGTCTTTCCAGTTGCGCACATCGATATCCTCATCGACAACAATAATGAATTTGGTATACATAAACTGCGCAAGAAACGACCAGATGCCCAGCATCACCCGTTTAGCATGCCCAGGGTAAGACTTCTTCATCGACACCACTGATATCCGATAGGAGCAGCCTTCCGGGGGTAGCCAGAAATCAATTATCTCAGGGAACTGTTGTTTGAGCATAGGAACAAAAACTTCATTGAGCGCTTCTCCCAATATAGATGGTTCATCAGGCGGTCTGCCGGTAAAGGTGCTCAGATAAATCGGGTCTTTGCGCATGGTGATGGCGGTGACCTCAAATACCGGGAATTGCTCCACTGAATTATAATAGCCGGTGTGGTCGCCATATGGTCCTTCATCTGCCATTTCGCTGGTGCTGACAAAGCCTTCGATTACAATCTCTGCGCTTGCGGGCACAAGGAGTGGCACGGTTTTGCATTTTACCAGCTCTACCTTCTGCTTGCGCATCAATCCAGCATATTCATACTCAGACATCTGATCAGGAACCGGAGTGACCGCAGCAATAATCGTGCCCGGGTCGGTGCCGATTACCGCGGCTATCGGCATTTTCTTTTCGCCAGCCTGTTTCCAGCTACGCCAGTGGGAAGCGCCGCCACGGTGATTCAGCCAGCGCATTATGGTTTTATCGCGACTCATCACTTGCATGCGGTAGATCCCCAGGTTATAGATGCCGGTGGTGTAATGCTTGCTTACGATCAATGGCCAAGTGATAAGCGGTGCCGGCTCATTTGGCCAGCATGTTTGGATAGGTAGTTTGTTCAGATCGATCTTATTTTTCATCCATACCACTTCCTGGCACGCAGCTTTCTTCACCACTTTCGGCTTCATAGTCATAGCCTGCTTAAGAAGCGGGAGCATAGAAATAGCCTCTTTAATGCTGCCTGGGGGTTTAGGCTGTCTCAAAAAAGCCAGCTGTTCACCAAATTCTCTAAGCTGGTCAACTTTCAGTCCCATCCCTAAAGCCACTCTCTCAACTGTACCAAAAAGATTGACGAGCACCGGCATGGTGCTTTTGCCATGCTCAGTTATTACATTTTCAAAAAGCAAAACTGGGCCACCTTCTTGCAGGACGCGGTTGTGGATCTCTGTGATTTCCAGTTCAGTTGATACCTGCTCTTTAATTCGGATCAATTGTTTCCTGCGCTCGAGCTCGCTGATGAAATCCCTTAATGATTGGTAAGCCATATTCATTTATTAAACTTGATTGGATTTGATTCTATTTGTAAAATTACCTTCTGACAATATCATACGTACGATTATGAATTGTACATATAAAGATAAACGCCACCAATACGGTGCCGAGGCGGAAAATCTGGTAGCTGATAAATATCTTGAATGGGGATATGAGCTGGTTTCCAAACGCTACCGGACGCCTTATGGTGAGCTTGATCTGATTATGAAAAAAGATCACACAGTGATTTTTATTGAGGTTAAGGCGCGGCGTGATCCTAACACTGATGAGTATATCAGCCAGTCGCAAATCAAACGGAACTGCAATGCTGCTAATTTCTTTCTCTATACTTACGATTATTATCAGAATCATGATGTCCGCTTTGACTTGGCAGTAGTATCAGACAGTGGGATTTATGACATAATAGAAAATGCCTGGGTGAGTGATAGCGCTTGATAATAAGTTTAAGTTGTGCTTTTTTAAAAAGTAACTAAGGCTGACTTTAATTATCTCAATATAATAATAATTTATAACCCGCAAACTATAGTCAATCTAAAACTACATATTGTGTAAAAATAATCATATTGCAAAGTTTACTACTACATATAGTATATAAAAAGTGAGTTATGAAAATGCCTGGGGGGTTATCTAATATGCCTAAGAATGCAGAAAATCGCAAAGCTAAAAAACAAGCAGACACAAGTCGTCCCAATAAAATCAAGCTGGACTTAAAACGCGATGCTTTGCTTTCTGATTTTGGTAAGGCTGTGCTTTCTGATCGCTACCTCTATAAAGGTGAGAACTTTCAGGAGCTGTTTGCTCGGGTAGCACATTATTATTCTGATAATGATGACCATGCTCAGCGGCTTTATGATTATATTAGTCGGCTTTGGTTTATGCCGGCAACACCTGTGCTAAGCAATGGTGGTACCGATCGTGGGCTCCCTATATCATGTTTCCTCAATGAGATCAGCGATAGCCTTACAGGGATTGTGGATGTATGGAATGAAAACGTCTGGCTGGCCTCACTTGGAGGCGGTATTGGTAGTTACTGGGGTAACGTTCGTTCAATCGGTGAGAAAGTAAGCCGTAATGGTAAAACTTCCGGAATCATTCCGTTTATTGGTGTGCAAGACAGGCTGACTTTAGCCATATCGCAAGGCAGTTTGCGTCGGGGCAGTTCAGCAGTTTACTTGCCAGTGTGGCACCCGGAAATCGAAGAATTTATTGAGCTCCGTCGCCCTACTGGCGGTGATCCTAACCGCAAGTCTCTTAACTTGCACCATGGTGTGGTTATTTCTGATGACTTTATGAAAGCTGTGGAAAATGATGATGCCTGGGAGCTTAAGAGCCCACACGACAATGCGGTTGTCTCTATTGTTAGAGCGCGTGATATCTGGATCCGCCTGCTGCTTGCCCGGGTTGAAACCGGCGAACCCTACATGTTATTTATCGATCGGGTTAATGAGCTAAAGCCGGAGTCATACAAAAGACTGGGAATGGATGTGAAAACCTCAAATCTCTGTATTGAAATTACTCTGGCTACCGGAAAGGATTATCGTGGTGAGGAGCGAACGGCAGTATGCTGCTTGTCTTCGCTTAATCTCGAGTTCTATGATGAATGGAAGGACAATCCTTTCTTTATTGAAGATTGCATGCGCTTTTTGGATAACATACTTGAGGACTTTATTGCTAAAGCGCCGGATTCTATGCACAGAGCAAAATACTCAGCCATGCGTGAGCGGAGTGTGGGGCTAGGTGTTATGGGATTCCACTCTTTTCTACAATCTAAAATGGTGCCTTTTGAGTCTGCTATGGCTAAGGCCTGGAATAATAAAATATTTAAGCATATAGATGGGGAAGTTAATAAAGCTTCTCATCTGCTAGCTGTTGAAAAAGGAGCGTGCCCTGATGCTGCAGATGCCGGTCTTATGGAGCGCTTTAGCAATAAAACTGCGATTGCTCCGACGGCATCTATATCCATTATCGCCGGCAATTCTTCGCCGGGTATTGAACCTTATAATGCGAATACCTTTACTCAGAAAACTCTGACTGGTTCGTTTAATGTTTGCAATAAGCATCTTACAAAAATTCTTCAGGATAAAGGGCATGATACTGAGGATACATGGAGTTCGATTATGAACCATGAAGGTTCGGTGCAGCATCTTGATTTCTTAAGTGCTGATGAAAAAGATGTTTTTAAAACCGCATTTGAAATTGATCAGCGGTGGGTGATTGACCTTGCTGCTGACCGCACTCCATACATAACCCAGGCGCAATCGCTTAATATCTTTATACCGGCTGATATCCACAAGCGCGATCTGCATATGTTGCACTTTGCCGCCTGGAAGAAAGGCGTTAAAAGCCTTTACTACTGTAGGTCTAAATCCATTCAGCGCGCTGATAAGGTGTCTTCTAAGTCAGTAATGTCCGCTATTCAGCTTGAAATGAAGCTTACTCCACCATTGTCTGAAAGCAAAGGTGAAGCCAAAGCCGACGCTGCCAATAGCAACGATTACGATGAATGCCTGGCCTGTCAGTAGGTGGTTAAGCGGAGCTATCCACGAGTTTTTTTAATTTCTTATCAAATGTCAAAAGCTTGGTTTTGCTTAATTGAGCGTGGGAAGCTAATATGGCATCAACTATATGTAAATTAGTGTTGGCATAAATAGTCAGCGCCTTAATCACTGCTTCTTTATCTTCCATAGTGATGCCTTTATAAGGAAGTAGCTGGCATAAAGATTGTGCTATTCTATCTCTTGGTACTTTGTAATTTGAAGAGAGCACAAACACTACCTCTGCTATAACAAGTTCCTTAATTATAGCCTTAGCCCTACCTGCTTTTACTTCTTTAAAGAACTCACTGGTAATTTTATATTGATCTTTGTTATCTGCCAATAAATAGCGAAGAATGAAGTTAGTATCTATAATGAAGTGGTTATCTATCATGACTTTTTAGTTAATCGTTTAGTTTGAGCTTTCCAGGCTCTATTCCTTATAACTGAGAAGTCTTGAGCCTTTTCTTTAGAAAATTCCTTGAGGGTTCCGCCGGCATCAGTAATTGCTATCAGACGAATTTCCTTATTATCCATAACCTCAAATGCAACAGTATCTGTTTTTAAAAGCCGCCTTATCGCTATAGGAATTGTTACTTGACCTGTCTGAGTGATTTTTGTAGAATCTGTTATTAACATAATAAGTTACTAATTTATACTTATATTATAAGTATAGTATTAGTTACTATAAATAGTCAATATATTAGAAATGCAAAATATATTAATAAATTGAAAGTTAATAAGCATTGAGTCATGAAGTTACAACATACATAAAGAAATTGAGCAGCTTGTATATTTTATAAATGCTTATAAGCTGTTTAAATAATATATTGAGGGTGTTTATGTCTTCAGCATTATCTAGAGCACTTGACTTGCAACTAAAATAGAAGAGTTTCCTCTAGGAGATTGTGGCCCCAGCGAGGATCCTGATAAGCAAACAGCATATATATATGGATTTTTATCCATTGCTAGACCTTTTATATCGGCAGTTAAAAGAATAAATGACCCAAATTTATCAGCTTTAATAAAAGAGCTGGATGTTCTTCCAGAGGGTAATGATGTTAGAGAGGCATATAATTTACAAATAGAATTACAAGGCGTCATTGATTGCCTGAGAGAAACAGCAAAGACCAATTACTATAAAAATGCGAAACTAGACGGAGCTTTTTTTTTTGCTCCAGAAAAACTGTTGCAACTCAGGTTAGTGAAGTCTGAAAAATTTGATTTATCAAAGCTATTACGGTTTTGTGAAGAGCTTAATGACTCATTTAGTAGAGCAAACTATTTATCATGCATTTTAATAATACGCGCAATTATGAATCACATACCTCCAATTTTTGAAGCACAAACCTTTCGTGATTTTGTATCTAAAACAGGGAAGAGTATTAAAGAAGTGCTGACGCAATTGGAGAATGCTCGTTCAATTGCTGATTTGCATAATCATATATTAATTCGTCGTACAGAACACCTCCCCAGCAAAAATCAAATAGAGCACTTTAAACCGAGTTTTGAAGTTCCAATTGTAGAAATAATAAACAAGCTAAAATAACAGTAATTTCAACTTCGATAGTATAATACATCTATCTAAGCTATAAGCTGCCAATAGCAACGATTACGATGAATGCCTGGCCTGTCAGTAGGAGTGGTCTTCATCGATATTAAACGTCTTACTTAGCCAGAGGCTTGAGTATATTTTATACGTTCATAATCCTTAAGTAATAAATGATATGGGATATGTAAGTCATTATGTAGACTCCTTATCATATTAAGGCTAAGCTTACGTTTCTTACTAAGAACTTCACTGGTGCGATTGCGTCCACCAAGGATTGTGTCTAGCTGAGCGCGGCTGATTGTACTTTGCTCTATTAGAAACTTGAGTGCTTCTATTGGGTCTGGCGCATCAATGGGAAAATATTTATCCTCATATTTTTCTATAAGAGTAACTAAAATATCAAGCATGTCCCCATCTGGTGAGTTAGGCTTTGCATCCCATAGTTTATCTACCTGAGCTAAAGCTTCTTCGTAAGCCTTTTTAGTCTTGATAGGTTTTAACTTATACATCGTTCTCTCCTCATATGTTTATAGCATCAATTTTATCATAGTCAGCATGAGTGCCAATAAAACGTATATATACGATCTTATAGTTGTAATTTACTGCTGCAATCAAACGATACTTATTGCCTTTAATGTTAAAAACTACACGATTATGACGCAAAACATCTGCAGAGTTAAATTCATCTTTTATATCGTGTGGTGTTAACCATACGGAGGTCTCAACACAATGAAACCAGCTTTTAAGAGGTTGCTCAGCATCTACATGCTTGACCCAAAATAACTTTAGTTTCTTCTTGGCAATTATCCGCATAGCAAACCGAACCATTCGATTCTCATGATAGCATATTCCCATAATGGGAGCAAATGATTTATTTACTTTAATTAAGCCAATATTGCTATGATCTTGGTTAAACAAATCAATCTTTGATTGCGCCTTGTTCAGGAACAGTTTCGTTAAGGAGTCTTTCGACAAATGAGTCCATACCTAAGTATTCAGCAATTATATTAACATCTTCACATAGAACTTTTACTTGAGTTGTAGCTAATTTATTTGTATCTGGTGGCTTAGGCCATGCAGCTGCCGCTAACTGAAACAAAATGCCCGGCATTACTTTCTTTACCTGGGCTATTACAGGACGCTCATATACAAAGGAAATGGCTCTTATGTATATATCCTCAAACAAATACTTAAGGGTTGCTTCTATAACCACATCCTTGTGAGCAGAATTTCTGGGAGGAGATACAACATGCAATTGTCCTCCGATATAGCATGATATATTAACAAATAGGAAATTTATATCCTGTAAAGGAGAAGGAAACCTTCCTAAATCTACAGGATAAAGTTGAGAGCTTGGCGTCTCAAGTATAATACTTTTTGATAGCTCAAGTCTTAAAAATCTCGGAACAAAGTCATTTAGTGGCGAGGATAAAATGCTGTTGTTATATGTAGCAGCGAACTTAAATACATCCATATCACATATCTGTATTTTAAAAGCATCAATCACCTGGCGATTTGTCATAGTTGACAAGTAGTTGCTTAGAATAGGTATAGAATCGAGAAGTAAGAGTTTATGCAAAGTTATATTCTGGTCTTCAAGCATAGCCATAACGACAATTAATAGTCCAATTGTTTGCTTGCGCTCTTGTGGAATAATTTTTTTATAATAGTTCATTACCTTTGCAAAAGGACCTGAAGTCTTGAAGCCGTTGGCATTGAATATTTCGGTTTTGCATTGGAGCATGCGTGTTAAAGCACTGTAGCCTTTGGTTTTTGTAGCTTCTTGAATAATCAAACATATAAAAGTCTTAGCTGTAATATCATTAAGGAAAGGATTAAAAAAGATGTGCCCTATAAGATTTGATGAGAAGGCGATATTAGTTCTGCTATATATATCAGTCTTATAATGCAATAAAAGCTTAGCACTATCGACCAAGCCACATTCGCACGTCGAAAAAAATGGGAAGTTGCCATTTTGATCTGGATAATTAGGATTGGCTCCGCCGGCAAGCAAAGTTTCTGCGATTTCTATTCCCATCATCAATGCGATATTTAGTATTGGTTGCGTATGCCCCAAATCTGATAATAATGATACATTAGGATTAGCCCCCATTTTTATAAGCCGGGCTAAAAGCCCATTAAACTTAGTGTCATTCCCTATCATCATAGCAGTTGCTAACAAATACATATTAGTAAAAGTGGGCAATTGCTTAAATTTTCGCAGACCAAAAACATAATTCCAACCAATCGACTTATCATTATTTTTTTCTAAGAAATAGGGAGAATATGTTGCAGCAAATTTAATCTCAGGATCTTTAGCAAATGTGGTATTAGCTGAAGGTGTAATCGTTACTAACTTTGCTTTTAAAGGAGCATTGATGACGCAGACAACAGAGCCGCTGATAATGTGATGCAGATTGCTCAATAAATTGTCTATCAGAACGGGCTCTCCGTTTATAATGCAAGCCTGCAAAAGATATATAACAATCTCATTATTTATTAATGCTGATTTGCATTTAAAAAATGATAGCATGCTTTCTTTAAAGGAGGAGTTGGAATACGTTGATGCTTCAATTATATCAATAAGCTTTTGCAACTTTGCATTAACTTTACTTGCTTTTTTCTTTTTGGGCTTATGAGCTGGAGGTGCTGACATAGGTGTTGCATCGCAAGTATTGATGTGAATATGAGTTTCCGAATCACTTGTGACTTCAGCTTGAGATGGGTATTTGTGTTCCTCGGGATCTGCAGATAAAGCTTGCGGTAAAAAGGTATCAAGTTGCAATTGCACCGCATCTTTAAAGTCGTTAAGGCAAGGCTGCAGATATTGTTGCCAAGTATATACTGGATTGCCAATTATATCCTCTAAACATATGGCATGGGCAAAATCATTCCTTGCTGTTCTAAAGTTTGGATATTGCATAGATAAGTTATTAAACTCTAGGCTTTCAAGCTTCTTCATGTTGTTATTAACAAACACCATCAAAGCAGCAGCTAAGATTTGCTGACATAAGCTTTGACCAAACAAATCGCTGCATAAAAATACCTTTTCAGCTATTTCAATAGTAAGCAGAATATACTGCAAATGTCTTAACTCAGAGGTTGAAGTGCGAGATGCCTGTCTGAATTGAATTGCATAATACTCACAGTTTTCATCAGACAACATCATGTGGCTTTCTTCAAATGGTAACGAGGCCGGGGTCTGTATTCTAGGGCAAATAGGTGTCACTATTTTCAGGAGCTCAGCATTGAGTTCAGATACATCCGTCAGTATATATACTCTTTCACTCCCCCATTTGCTTATCAGATTAAATAAGTTAGTTTCATGAGCGAAAGGCAACCTTTGATACCAGTTTCCTTCGCCGCCGCCTGGCATTTTTGCAAAAGCCAGATCCCTAAGCGCTTTATGCGGCTCCGTATCAAAGAACTCCATTTGCACTCTGCCTATGGCTTCAGCCATTATCTTATAAGAAAGGTGAACAAAGATAATGCTTGCTAGAGAGTCGCGCCCGCATACTGCTTGTACGCATTCAGCCGCCTGCAGAGCATTAAGTAGCAATAAATAATCATTTAGAAACGGGTCGTTCTTCAGTCTTGCTAATAATACAGTACGAAGATTGGTGTACTTATCTGATATTGATTCTGTCTCTGCAGCTCCCAGACCGGCCTTTTGAAGCATAACTGTACCATAATTTAATAAATTTGGGAAAATCATGCCTATTGTAGCGGAAAACTCAAATAAAGTCAATCATTTGCAGCGGATGCTAGGAGTTCGTCCGCTGGCTTCAGTCAGAATTATCTTGTTGATAACTAGTGTTAAATCCTGCAACACTTAATAATAAGAGAGCAAGAATAATCTAATAGGTGCCAATGCCAGATACTTTTCAAGCACCAACAAACGAACAAATTGAGAGCGCTACTGGCCGCTCTGAGGAAGAGATTGCGACAAACATATCGGATGAGATACTTGCAACGCTCAAGAATCTTGTTGCTTCAAATAATATGCCAATGTTTATAAGGCCGGTAAATAAGATAGCATTTGTCCATCTCAATCCCAATAAAGGCAACCCAGATGGGAAAAAGGTTGGAGCGGTAGGCAAAACTTCCTACATACATGGTAAATCAGCTCCTGAAAACACTATTGCACAGGGGCTTATACCAGTAAGGAGTTCAATCAGTAAAGCTGGAGTTAATGGCAATATTGATAACATTATAAAGTACAATTACGAGAATGCCCACTCCATACAAGAATCGCAAGAACAGTTTCAACATATCCAGGCTTTATTAGATAAAGCATATTCCGAATTGGTAGGAAGTAAAGGGAGGGTGAGCGAGAAGCAACTTTATGATATGGCGGGTATTACTGAAGAAATGTTGGCTCCATTAGTCTCGCCCGTAAATTTAAAGGATAAAAACGGGAATCAAATTTATATATTTGAATCTGGTGACGGCACGCCTCTACGCTCTGGTATAGAACCTCATCCTATAGTCTATGCAATAAAGCAACCCGGGGTCGATAAGTTCATTCCCATAGATGTTAATCATAATCCTATCGGTGATGCGTTTGATAATCCTTATAAGATTGGGTATGGACCTGTTGAGGTGCAAGTTATAGGTAAGACTAATGTTAAAGTAAACATGCAAACTGGAAAATTAGAGATCGAATCGGTCAGGCCGATTACGGCTGATATCGATATCCTGGCGGTCGCTGCGATGGTTGATTTAAATCGCTTTGATCAAGTGAAAGCTAATCGGTTCTATCCTGAGAATGAAAAACGTAAAGCAATCACGGATAGAGGCATTAAATTTACTGAAGCAGAAGAAGGGGAATTAAAAAAGATATTATCAGGACCATTTACCCAAGATGCTGAAGGTAAGCTATTAGAATTAGAGCCGATCAAGGTGTGGCTTGAGGGAGAAGGACAGGATGAGTTTGGAAAACTATGTGCTGAATTTCGTAAAATCGACCTGTTGCGGGAGAATATAAAAAGCATTGGCCATGGAACTGATGCATTCTTAGGTGTGGTAGGCCATTTGCGCAGTGAGTATGCTGCCAACACAGAAATATCCCATGGGGCAGAACAATTTAACATAGACTTCACACAACCAAAGGATAAGAGCTTTGTATTAATAGATACGGATGGAAAGGTCTCTGTTATTAATGGAGAGGATGAGTTGATTGCTGCCTTTAACAGATTTGTCAGCGAGGGCTATAGCATACCTCCAAATCCGTTTTGGGGCTGGAAGTGGAATGAGGCTAGAACTGGGTATGAAAAAGATTCCGAGTACGTAAATACCGATGCGCTCCGAACATATCAAAGCAGCGCATCGGATGAGCAAAAAAAGGCTATTCAGGAAATTCTAGATGCGCAAGAAAGGCTAGGTTTGGCTTTGATATCGGGCCCACCAGCCAAATTTAAATATAATGGGGCTTATGATGTTGGGGCCACGGTGGCAGCAACACCGCAAGACATTGTAAATAAGCGCGCGGAATTTGCTGGTAAAATGCAGAAGTTTAGGGAAGATTATCCGCGCCTATCTGTAAATAATAATCCCGTTGCCAGCATAGTAGCTAATAAAGTTGGGAAGTCTTTTGTAAAGCAAATTAAAAAGCCGGAGCCAGTTGCAAAAACGGCTATCCCTACCAAAGTTAAGCAGGAATCCCCGCCTAGCAGTGCAGAAGCCCCAACTCGAGTAAAGCAATTGATTAAAGAGATAGAGGAAAGCGGTAGACAATCGGCCAGCCCTAGTAATGCTAAGCAGGAACAAACGGTCAGCAAGGCAGAAGCCCCATCTCGAGTAAAGCAATTGATTAAAGACATAGAGGAAGGCAACAAACAAAACAAACAATCTCCTCGTGGTCGATGATTTGGTAATTATATAAGGCAGAGAGCTTATGAAAAATGAGAATAACACTACTAATTTTTTTGATGATAAGGCGATTCCAAATGACTATTATAATGTGATTGATATGTGCATAAAATGGTGTCAGGAAAAATTTGAAAATGACTATGTGAACATTCTCAGACTTGTGGCTTATAAAAAAAATCTAGTCGATATTATGAGAGATGTGAAAGTCCTGGGTTTTCCTGAGGAGGCATATGAGCAATTAACCCCTGTGGTCATCACCCTTCATCACTGCATTCATGGTCAGTTAAAGGAAGTGTGTGATACTTATGATATATTGCAAGGCCATTTAGCTTATGAAAAGGAGAACAATGTATATCAAAAAATAGAGGCATACACGCTAAATGCGATTACCGTAGCTTGTTCTTAGGAAAAGCTCATAGTGATTTTGCACTTTAACTACATTGAAATTCATGACAGTGTAACTTTCAGGATTAATTCATTGATGCCAAATGAGAAATTGCATACTTATTCTTATATTGTTGAGCCTATCTAATCAGGCGCTTGCAATTCCTGAAAGATATACCTTCGACAAACAACACACCACGATCTTATTTTTTATCAACCACCTGGGTTTTTCCAATAAGGTCGGGCGGATGACTGATTTTGATGGCTACTTTATATTTGATCAGGACAATCCCGAAAATAGTATGGTGGAAATTACAATGCGGCCTGAAGGGATCGCGACAGATAGCAAAGACCTTGATAAAGTATTGCAAGGTGAGCTCTGGTTTAATAGCAAACGATACCCTGAGATGAAATTTACCAGCTCTGATGTTACCATTACCGGGGCAAATCAGGGAGATGTGCAGGGGTGGCTAACTATGCTCGGTAAAGAAGAACCGGTGACGCTACATGTAAAATTCAATAAGACAGGAACTCATCCACAAACTCACAAATACGTTGCGGGCTTTAGCGGAGATACCGTTATTAACCGCGCCCATTTTGGTATGGATAACTACGTCCCAATGGTAGGAGAAGACGTGCGCGTTCATATCGAAGTTGAAGGCGTCAGGCAGGAAGCAAATGAAAATTCAAACACAGAGTAACTATATGAAAAACATTCTCTTAAGCCTTGTATTACTGTTTAGCCCTATTACGGTTTATGCAGCACCCGAGCCTATTGCATTTAAAATTCTCCCGAATGAGAGCAGCATTTCCTTTGATGTCATTCAGGGAGATGAGCATGTAACTGGTAATTTTGCTAAGTTTACCGGAGATATTTCTTTTCATCCTGAGGCGCTCAGCGCAAGTAAAGCTTCAGTTGTAATCGCGATGGATAGTGTTAAGTCTGATACGACAGGGGTTGCAGATAACCTGAAGAAAGGGGAGTATTTTGAAACTTCTGCATTCCCGGAAGCTAAGTTTGTAACTCAGTCTTTCAAGTCTTTGGGTAATCAGCGCTATGAAGCAAAAGCACAGCTCACAATCAAAAAATATACTGAGCCTGTTACCCTGACATTTAAGCTTGATGAGTTTAATG
>Ga0206948_1102_pt2 | contig 17206 bp, 6 predicted proteins | sample Alteio_BWOrgHeat_FD_153236 | JGI IMG/M metagenome (GOLD analysis project Ga0206948, IMG submission 153236) | Enriched cells from forest soil in Barre Woods Harvard Forest LTER site, Petersham, Massachusetts, United States -... | ecosystem: Environmental > Terrestrial > Soil > Temperate forest > O... | reverse complement strand
GGGTGCTGGCGGTTTGAACGAGAATGGCGTCGAGCGAGAGCGATTTGCCGATCTGAGCGGGGCTGGCATTTTTGATGGTGCCGGAAGAAGGCGCGCAGCCGGTGACCGCGAGCAAGAACAGGATGAAGGTGGAGCGCAAAATGTATTTCATGGCCGACAACGGAATGAATTTGCTTCAAATGAGGCGGCGCCGAAACTTTTCTTTTCGCACAAAGTCAGAAAAAGGGAATTGATGGTGAACAGGCGGTGAACAGTTTTTTCGCGTGAACATTTTTAGCCAGAAGGGGCGATAAAAGTCTTCACCAGTGAATCATAAAAAGTAATGAAGCGTAAAAAAGCCAGCAATTGGCGGGTGAAATTAATATATCTGTTTGGCACGTCAGTTGCGTTAGGAGTGGCATGGGTTAGTGCAATCTGCCAAAAACCTACCTGCAGCTTCATTCTCCCAGTCCCGTCCGACGGATCATCCACTCGGACGGGACTGTTTTTTCTACGGACGGAAACATTACAGTGATTGATGGTTGTGGTGTCGCTTCTTGAGCTGCTTTCCAGTTTTCAAAATTGAGGTTTATTGCTATGGTCCGCGAATGCAACGGCCAGTTAATCAGTTTGGCGGGGTGGGGAGCATCGTTCTTCAGCTTCTGTTGGTCGTTTGCCTGGGCATGGCGAAGGTGGCCGGGGCAGAAACGCCGGCGGAAATAGTGGCATCGAATTCAATCGTAAAATATGGGCCGCCGAGCAGTTGGGTAAAACCGCATTTTCATGACCAGCAACCGACCGCGAGCCTCCTGGAGGCGACGGCGGATCAGCATCTGTTGTTGCTGGAGAAACAGATCAATACAGCGCAGGACGAGACGTTTGTGCATTGTGTGCGGCAGGTGATCTCGCTCGATGGCGTGCAAAAAGATTCGACGCTTAAGATCGGATTCAATCCCGGCTACCAGGCATTGACGTGGCATTGGGCGCGCATCTGGCGCGGCGCGGCGCATCTGGAACGGCTGGATACCAACAGCGTCAAGATCGTGCAGCAGGAGCAGGACCTGGATAATTACCTTTTGACCGGTGACAAGTCGGCGGTGCTGGTGCTGGACGATGTGCGGATCGGCGACATCATCGATTATGCGTATTCGATCAAGGGAGCGAATCCGGTTTTGGGCGAACGTTTTTCATCCGAGGTGATGGTGCAACTGGGTGAACCGGCGGAACGGTTGTACACCCGGTTGCTGTGGCCGAGCCAGCGGCATCTGTATGCGAAGCCGCATGGTTGCACCGTGCAGCCAGCAGCGGTCGCCGGCAAGACGGCGGTGGAATACACGTGGGACATGCGGCAAATACCGGCGTTGCCGATCGAAGATGAATTGCCCGGATGGTGCGATCCGCAACCTTGGGTGCAATTGAGCGAGTTCCGGACGTGGACGGAAGTGAACCAATGGGCGCTGGGCTTATTCCAGGTGACGGTTCCATTCACACCGGCTTTGTCACAAAAGATTTCCGAGTGGAAGCAGATCTCCGGGCAGGAACAGCAGATTTTGGCGGTGTTGAAATTCGTGCAGGAAGAAGTGCGTTACTTCGGGATTGAGATCGGAGCCAGCACAGAGAAACCGGCCGATCCCTCGGCGATCTTTCAACGGCGCTTTGGCGATTGCAAAGATAAATCGCAGTTATTCGTCACGATCCTGAGGGCGCTGGGCATCGAGGCGTATCCGGTGCTGGTGAATTCCACGTCTGGCCGGCAGCTTGATGACTGGCAGCCCTCGGCAGGTGCGTTCGACCATTGCATCGCCGTGGTGCAATACGAGGGGCAGATGTATTGGGTGGATCCGACGATGAACTATCAGCGCGGGCAGCTTGCGGCGCATTTTCTGCCAGCGTATGAACGCGGTCTGATCATCGCGCCGAACACGACGGGATTGTCCGTGATCCCACAGACGACCGGTTTGCCGCTCACGACGACAACGGAATATTTCAATATCGGCGGGAAAACAGATCCCACGACGTTACGCGTGGTGACCGTGGCCCAAGGCCGTGATGCGGATACCTTGCGAGAATTGTTTGCCACGACCAAACGGACTGACCTCGAAAAAAACTACGTCCATTTCTATGCCAGCTTATATCCGACGATCAAAACAGCGTCACCGATCGTGATCGCGGATGATGAGGGACAGAATCGGATCCAAACGACGGAGTATTATTCCATCGACAAAGCGTGGACGCAATCGGACCGGGATAAGAAGTACCGTTTTGATTTTTATCCGTACACCATCTCAGGCTTGATGAAGGCGCCGGTGGATACGGACCGGAAGCTGCCGTTGAGCATCAATTTCCCCGAGCATCAGATTTTGCGCACGGAAGCGACGTTGCCAGCCGAATGGCAGACGGATAATGAGAAGAAAACGATCTATGACCCGGCCTTTGCCTTCCAAAAAGAATGCCGCTGCGGGGGCAATAAATTGGTGATGGAATACGGGTACCAGACGCTGGCAGATTCGGTGGCGCCGGAGGCGGTGGGACAATATATCCAACGGCTCAACCAGAGTTCGCAAGCGTTGGGCTATACGTTGGAATGGAAATAAATTCAATTTGTCTGGCTGCTCAGTCGTCCGAGTAAGGAGTGTGCGGTTCGTCTTCAGAAGCGGGAATAATCGGGCGCGCACCGGGAAGACTGTTAAAGGGCACGACATTGGCGCGTTTAGCCCAAGCGTCGTATAAATCGGACAGTTCCTTGACCTTGTCAGGGTGGGCGGCAGCAAGGTTGTTCTGTTCAGTGCGATCGGCGGCGGTATCGTACAATTCCCAAGGCTGGCCGTTGCGGGCGACGAGTTTCCATTGTTCAAGGCGCACCGCGCGATTGCCTTCATGTTCCCAGAAGATCGGGGCGGGATGCGGGCGAACTTTTCCTTCAAAAACGGGCAGGAGGCTGCTTCCCTCCAGCGGCTGGCTGGGGTGGCCATTCAATGCATCAGGATATTTGGCGCCAGCGACATCCACCAACGTGGCCATGATATCGGTCACATGGCCAAGCTGGCCGGAGAGGCTGCCGGGATTTTGTACGACACCCGGCCAGCGCACGATGAAGGGCGAAGCGATGCCGCCTTCATGGGTAAAATGTTTGTAGAGGAGAAAAGGAGTGTCGCTGACATTTGCCCACGGCACACCATAGCTTTGCCAGACATCTTCCGGACCAGCGAAAGCTTGATGGTCGTTGCCGACGCGGATGGGGCGACCATCGCGGGTGCGTGATGGAACATCATACCAACCTGGTTCGATGACTTCGGCGCAACCGCCGTTATCAGAAAAGAAAATCACCAGAGTGTTGGTATCGATGTCATTGGCTTTGAGCGCGTCCAGAATATGGCCGACGCCAGTATCCAAATGGGTGACCATGGCAGCATAGGTGGCCATGCGGTTGGCTTCCCATTTTTTATCGCGCACTTCAGTCCAGGCTGGAACGCGTGGATCGCGCGGGGACAAAGGCCAATTTTTATCGATGATGCCCAGCTTAATCTGGCGTTCGTAACGATTGGTGCGGATGGCGTCCCAGCCGGCGAGGTAGGTCTCGCGGTATTTGGCGATGTCCGGCTCCGGCGCTTGCAGCGGCCAATGGGGCGCGGTGTAGGCGACGTAGAGAAAGAATGGTTTGACGCCTCCCGCCAGGCGGTTGATATCCGACACGGCGTGTTCGGTGAGAACATCGGTGTAGTAAAAATTTGTGGCGGGCGCCTTGATGGGAGTGTTGCCACGCACGAGCGAAAAAGGATCGTAATAACTGCCTACGCCATGGATGCTGCCGAAGTAATCCTCGAAACCGCGCTGGAGCGGCCAGCCATGTTTATCATCCCAGAACGGTTTTTCAGATTCGTGATTCAACTGTTTCTTGCCGTCAAAATAAACGTGGGCGAGATGCCATTTGCCGACCATGGCGGTGTGATAATCCGCCCGGCGCAGTTCTTCCGGAATCGTGATGCAATTGGTGCTCAACTCGCCGCGATAACCGGGGAGACTCTGGTCTTCCATCATGTTGCCCACGCCGGCCTGTTGCGGATACAGGCCGGTGAGCAAAGCGGCCCGCGACGGGCAGCATCTGGGGGTCGTATAGAATTGCGTCAACCGCAACCCTTCCGACGCCATGCGATTCAAGTTGGGCGTGGAAATCTCCGAGCCAAAACATTGCAGGTCGGAGTAGCCGAGATCGTCCGCGAGGATCAGAACGATGTTCGGCGGTCGATTGGTTTCCGCGGCCAGACTGGGCATCGCCAGAATGCCAAAGCCGGTCAAAGCCAGCAGAGAACTGCAATAGAATCCAAATCCGGTGCGAGCGATGCGAGTTTTGCGTGGCATAAATGCCTGGACACCGCCACGAGTGATCGCTGGCGGGAACCATTTCACTCGCCCGGCGGACGATCGGCGGGAGCGGAACCGAAATCTTTGTTCGGTGCGGCGCCCATCGTCAGCACCAGCTTGCCGCCAGCGGCGATCTCCGCCTGGGAAATCCAACTGCGGGTGATGGTCTTGCCGTTGAGCTTGGCGGATTGGATGTAGGGATTCGCGGGCGAATTATTTTTCGCGATGACGGTGAAACTGCCGCCCTTGTAATACTTCGAATCCAGTTTCAAAGTGACGCGGTCCATCAACGGGCTACCGAGAATGTAAATGCCGCTGGCGGGATCCACCGGGTAAAAACCGAGCGCGGTAAATACATACCAGGCGGACATCTGGCCGCAGTCATCATTGCCGCAAATGCCGGCAGGCGTATTGGTGTAGAGCGTGTTGGCGACCTGACGGACACGGGTCTGGGTTTTCCACGGCTGGCCGGCGTAATTGTAGAGATAGGCGACGTGATGCACGGGTTCGTTGCCGTGGGCATACATGCCGATGACGCCGGTCACGTCCGGGATCATCGCGAGGTTCGGGATGGTTTGCTTCGTGTCAAACATCTCATCGAGACGCGCGGTGAATTTATCATCGCCACCCAACTTGGCGATGAGGCCGGGCACATTGTGCAGGACGAAGAAATTATACTGCCACGCATTGGCCTCGGTGTATTCGTTGAAGTTGATGCTGTTGATGGTGTCCTGGTCAAAAGGAGTGACCCAGCTTCCATCGGCATTTTTGCCGCGCATGAAACCGGTGGAGGGATCGAATACGTTTTCCCATGTGTCCGAGCGCTTGAGATATTTCTGCGCGATATCGTCCTTGCCGAGAGCTTTGGCAAAGCGCGCGATGCAGGCATCGTCATAGGAATATTCCAAAACTTTGGAGACGCTCTGCACGCCTTTGCCGGTGGGGATATAACCTTTGTCGCGGTAATCTTGCAGTTGCTCGCGGTCCTTGTCGGTGGTCGCGATCATGTCATTCAAGGCGGTGTTGGCATCCCATGAGCGGAAGCCCTTGAGGTAGGCATCGGTGATCATGGGAATGGCGTGGTTGCCGATCATGCACCAGGTTTCCTTGCCGCCTTCCGGCCAGACGGGCAGGGTGTTTTGGCCAAAAATGTCGTAGTGCGCGAGCATGGTATCGACGATGTCATTGACGCGAGCCGGCTGGGTGAGCGTCAGCAAAGGACTTTCGGCGCGGAAGATATCCCAGATCGAAATTTCGGTATAGTAGTCATAGCCTTTGGCGAGGTGGACGTTGCCATCGGGACCGCGGAAGCTGCCATCCACATCATTCAACAGGGTGGGGGCGACCATGGTGTGATAGAGCGAGGTATAAAAAGTTTGCTCCAAATTTTTGTCCGGGGTTTCCACGCTGAAAGCACTCAGGGCCTGATTCCATAATTTCCGGGCGGCATTTGCGGTGCCATTGAAATCCCAACCGGGAATCTCGGTGTGCAAATTATTGCGCGCGCCTTCCACGCTGACCGTGGAGAGGCCGACCCGCACGAGAATCTGTTCGCCGGCCTTGGTCTTGAAATCGAAATGGCCTTTGGTTTCATTGCCCGCCGAGGTTTTGCCGGAAACATCCTTGTCCACCTGGCCCACGCCGGCGGAATCAAAGGGCCGCGAAAATTCCATGACGAAGTAATAAGTCTTTTCGCCACCCCAACCATTGCTGCGGCGATAACCGGTGGCGGTGTGATCATTTTCAACCGTCAATTCCGATTCGACAGTGGGATTGCCGATGCCGTGTTGCAGATCCACGACGATGTGGGATTCATCCGAGGCGGGAAAAGTGTAACGATGGAAACCAGCACGGGCGGTGGCGGTGAGTTCGACATTCACATTATAATCCGAGAGCAACACCTGATAGTAGCCGGGTCGTGAGGTTTCATTTGTGTGGGAGAAAGCGGAGCGATAGCCATCGCCTGATTTAGAGCCGGGAATGAGCTTCAACGGGCCGGTCGTAGGCATGAGCAGAATATTTCCCAAGTCAGGACAACCGGTGCCGGTGAGATGGTTGTGCGAAAAACCAAGGATGCTCTGGTCCGAATAATGATAGCCGGAAGAGCCGTCCCAACCACTATCACGAGTGTCGGGAGAGAGCTGCACCATGCCAAATGGCACGGTGGCACCGGGATACACATGGCCGTGGGCATCCGTGCCGATGAGGGGATTCACATAATCGACGGGTGCTTTGCCGAAACTGGAGGCCGCAAACAAGAGAATAGCAGCGCTGAAAAAAGAATTTACGGTCACGGACAATGATTTGCCGATGGTGTGTCTGCTCATAGTGATTTGGTTTCTAGTCTCCAACATACCGATAGCTCAAACAATCAGCATGTGGCCATTTCAGGCCACATGCTTTGGCGCCGGAGGTTCTTTCTGGATTTGACCACAAAGATGCGGCGCTGGTCAAAATATCTTTCCGAACCTCCGCATCAAATTGTTGAGGGACAATGTTTTTTGCGGCGAGACCGGCATTTTGCAAGGCGGTTGACCACCTCAATTGACACCTTTAATCAGCTTCATTTTTGCCGCTAAAGGCTCGGGAAGTGGCTGAATTTACAGGGTGTCCGCAAAGTGTGGCCATTTCATGCCACATGACAGGCGGGCACTTCAGGGTTTACGTTCAGCGAATGCTCCACGAGTCAATCTCAGGCGTACTATCGCTTTCGGCGATGCTCACTGTCTTTTGATTCAACCATTGTCCCGAGTAAGTTCAACCAACCAAACGTCAAATGAAAACCCCCAAGAAAACAGAGCCAACAACACCGCGCCGCCGCTACCAGATAAAAATGCTGGCCATGGCTGCCGGGCTAATCGTGCCGACCGCGTCCACATGGGCACAAACTTTGTGGCAAGCCGGCACCGGCGACTTCAACGTTCCAGCATCCTGGAACGGAACTTATATCGACGGCGCGAACAATTCCTCCCCGAATCCAAACTGCTCGAACGACAATGGCTCCAATAACATTGTTTTGATCCAGCCCGGTGATCCGGCCTGGTATCACGGTGACACGCTGGCTGGCAACGCCAATAACACCACGGGCGCTTATATTCAGACCGGCTCGACCAACAACACGGGTTATCCGAGCAATGGCAACTGGTTGCGTTTGGGTATCGGCACCGGTTCGGCGGGTTTTTACACGTTGAGCAACGGAACAGTGAATGTTGCCGGGCAGACCCACTTGGGTGAGCACGGTTTCGGGTATTTGGAAGTGGACGGAGGTGTGTATAACACCGGCTATAATGGCAATCCCGGTATCTGCGCGGGTGACGGTGATTTTGGCGTGAGCACAGGCACGCTGGTGTTGAACGGTGGTGTCATCACCAATATCAGCAATGAAACATGGTTCGGTGAAGGCAGCGGTTGCCTCGGTACCATGATCATGAGCGGTGGTACGTTCAATGCGAACAACTGGTTTGTATTTGGCCGTAACGGCGCGACTGGTTACGGAACGATGACCGGCGGTACACTGAATTTTCACGGCGGCGGCCAATTCCTGATCGGCGGCGGTGGTGTCGGCTCGCTGGCCCAGAGCGGCGGTACCATCAATGCGTTCAACCAATATCTGGTTCCCCAAAGCAGCGGCGGTGGCTCTGGCCGGGGAACGAACATCGTCAGCGGCACGGCAGTTTTGAATGTGCATGACTGGCTGGCGGTAGGTCGGCAGAGTGGTTACGGCGAACTGGATGTCTCCGGAACCGCCGTCATCACCCGCGACAATAATAACAACGGCCAGGACAGCAACTCACACTTCGACGTCGGTGCGGGTGGCGTGGGTGTGTTGAACCAAAACGGCGGTACGATCAACGAAACCACCAGCGATTTCTGGCTGGGTGAATCGGCGACGGGCACCTGGAACTTGAACAGCGGCACGGCCAACTTGCAGAATCTGGTGATGTCCGTTAACACGAACGGCGTGACATCCACCTTGAATCTCAATGGCGGTTTGCTCCAAGTCATCAGCCTGACATCTCCCACTCCTTCGCTTTCAATCTCCACCTTGAATCTGAACGGCGGTACGATTCAGGCGGCGGCCAACAGTCCCTCGTTCATCAATGGCATCGTTTTGGCCTTCCTGAACGGCAATGTGACCATCGATTCGCAAGCCTTCACCGTCACGGTTCCGCAAGTGTTTCAAGACGGCGGCGGCAACCTGACCAAGATCGGCTCCGGCACACTGTTAATGAACGGTGGCAGCAGCTACGGTGGTACGACGACGGTCAGCGCGGGAACATTGGCGACCACCACGACCTCCGGCGGCGGCGGCTATGTGGTTTCCAGCGGTGCTACCCTGAATGTCCAAGTGGTGGGAAATCTGAACGGGCAGTTCAACATCCCCAGCCTGGCTGTCACGGGTCCGGCCTCCGTGGGTATTGATTTGAACACCTTTGGCAATCCCAGCTCGGCTCCGATCAGTGCGGGCGCCTTGTCCATCAGCGGCACGTTGACGATCAATGTTAACGACAATCTTCCGCAGATCGGACAGTTTCCTCTGATCTCCTACAGCTCCAAGACCGGTTCCACTTACGTACTCGGTTCATTGCCGGTCGGCGTGGTGGCTCACCTGGTTGATAACACCGCGAATAATTCCATCGACCTGGCGATCACATCGGTGAATCTCCCGCGTTGGAACGGCAATGTGAATGGCATTTGGGATATCGCCACGACGGCCAACTGGGTGAATATCGGCACCGGTCTGGCGACGACTTATGGCCAGGGCAACGCCGTGGTTTTCGATGACAATGCCACTGGCACGACGAGCATCAGCCTGGGTGTCAACGTGACTCCCGCCAGCTTCACGATCAACAACAATTCCTTGAGCTACTCTTTGAGCGGCACCGGGAGTGTCAATGGTTCCACCGGAGTTTCATTGCAAGGCATCGGCACGTTCGCGATGAATACCACCAATGGTTATACGGGTCCGACCACCATTGCGAACGGAACATTGAGCGTGAACAATCTCGCCAACGGCGGTTTGCCGAGCGCGATAGGTGCTTCTTCGGCCAATCCGACCAACTTGGTGCTGGCCAGCGGAACTTTGAGCTACTCAGGATCTCCGGCTGTGATCAATCGCGGCTATAGCTTGCAGAACACCAACTCCTCGATCGACACGGAAAGCAACCTGACCTTGAGCGGATTGGTGACGACCTTCCCATCGGCTGACTTCGTCAAGACTGGTCCGGGACGGCTGACCTATGCCACTGTGGGTGTCAATGCCTTGTCTGGATCGACCTCGCTCGGTTATCGCACGATTGCCGGATCGACGAAGTTTGATGGTTCCAACGGTGGCCAGACCAACAACGTCCTCGGTCACTTCGGCGTCGGCGGCTTGAACGGCACCAACGCGTTCGTGATCCTGACCAACACGACCTTGAACGTGATGACGGGTGGTATCGACCTCGGTCGCAGCGGCGGCGCAGTCGGCACACTGGCAGTCAATAACGGTGCGATTCTGAACGCTGGATCGGGAAATTTTGCTCTCGGTGACGGCGGCGGCGTGGTGAGCACCGGTGTGGTCAACCAAGCGGGCGGCATCATCAATGTAGTCGGTCCGCAAATGTTCGTCGGCCAAAACGTCGCTGGCGTGGGTACTTACAACCTCAGTGGTGGTACGTTGAACATCAACAACTGGCTCGCCGTGGGTCGTCAGAGCGGCAGCGGCGTGTTCAACCTGTCCGGCACCGGTGTGCTTAACAAAACCGGTGGTGGTAATATCGACATCGGCACCTCGGCGGGCATCGGCGGTTTTGCGGGCACCGGCGTCCTGAACCAGTCCGGCGGTGCGATCACCAACACGGCCAGCCAGACCTGGCTGGGTGAAGGTGTCAGTGGACAAGCTGCAGCCGGTACCTGGAACATGACCGGTGGCACGGCCTTGCTCGGTGAATTGCACGTGGGCATGGGCGGTACGGGCGTGAACACGGTGAACATCAGTGGTCCGGCCAGTATCACCTGCCAAGGTTTCATGGGCTTGTCGCTGAATGACACCAACTCTACCGGCAATTTGAACATCGGCAATGCCAGCACGCCTGGCGGTACGCTGACGGTGTTGAATGACATGACAGTGGGTGATCAAGGCAACGCTACGATGAACTTCGTAACGGGCGGTGGTGGCAAAGTGACTGTCACTGGCACCCTCTATCTCTCACGCAGTGGTCCGTCGGCCAACGGCGCCATCAACCTGAACACGGGCGGCACCCTGGTGGCCAGCTACATAAATAACGGTTGGGGATTCCACAACAACTTCTCCTCACCGACCAACAACCCGAATGCGTTGAATTTCAACGGCGGTACTTTGAAGGCTAACGTCGGTTCGGCGTTCTTCATCCAGCCGTATGTCAACGCAGTGGTTCAATCGGGCGGCGCAGTCATTGATGACGGCGGATTCTCGGTTGAAGTCCTGGCCTCGTTGGTGACCGGTGGTGGCAACGGTGGTCTGACCAAACTCGGCGCGGGTACGCTCCGTTTGGATGGAACGAACACCTACACTGGCACCACTTTGGTGAGCACCGGCTCCCTCGCGGTGGGACCGGGCGGCATCATCGCTGGTCCGGTGTCAGTCGCCTCGGGCGCAACGCTGCTCGGAGATGCGGCTGGTATTGGAACGCCCTACAGCATCAATAACACGTTGACCTTCGCCAGCGGCAGCACAAACGTCATGCAGATCACGCCCTCCAGCAACGACCAGATTGTCGGTCTCACCAGTGTGACCTATGGCGGTGCGTTGGTGGTCAACAACAGCGGCGGTCAATTGACGGTCGGTCATCAATACAGCCTGTTCAATGCGGCACAGGCCGGCACGGGCAACTTCAGCTCGGTGACCATCCTGCCGGCGGGCGCGGGTACGTTTAATCCCACGACCGGCGTGCTGACGATCACTTCGGCTGGCGCGATCACCATCAACCCGGTTGGCGTCTCCAATGGGAACTTGATTGTGACGGGTTCCGGCGGTTCTGCGGGCAGCACCTATTCGTTGCTCACGGCGACGAACCTGTTGACCCCGCTTGCCAACTGGACGACCAACACCACGGGCGTCTTTGGAACGGGTGGTACGTTCTCCAACGGCGTGCCGATCAGCACCACAACTCCGAAGCAATTCTTCCTGCTGAAGACCCCTTAATCGGCGAAGTGAATTAGGCAGTTCAAAGGCGTCCCTTCGGGGACGCCTTTTTTGCGTTCTGAACGAGATGCAACGCAAAGGAATGATCTGGTTTTCAACAGGTTCCAAATCGATTGATAAGATGCTTAAGCCCTGCAAATCCAATGAAAAATGAGTTGTGGCCACTTCATGCCACATGACGAAAGGCACTTGTGGGAGTAGGTTGAATCAAACCTTGAAAGCCACAGCTTGGCTGTGCCGGCTCGATTTGTCGGTATCGTCGAACGTTGAATTGATAAAAAGTTGTAATTGCCATGAAGATTAATACGTCACCATTAAGCGTGGCCCGCCGCCGGGTGGGCAAGGGAATCATTTCCCGGGGATTCACTCTGATCGAACTCCTGGTGGTCATCGCCATCATCGCCATTCTGGCGGCCATGTTGCTGCCGGCCCTGGCCAAGGCGAAGAAAAAGGCCAAGCAAAGTGCCTGCATCAACAACATGCGGCAGATCGGCATTTCCCTGGTTTTATACGCGGATAATTACAACCAATATCCTTCCAGCTTGCGGACGGCCAATGACACGTATGTCTGGCAAACGCGGCTTTTGAGTTTGATGGGGAACAATCGTAATGCCTTCTCCTGCCCGGCGGCTCTGCCTCAAAGCTATTGGGATACGAATTATAACCATACGCTCAAAACTGTGATCGGGGAGGATAGCAAGATTGATCGTTATGGGATTCCCACCGGAGCTGCTGGTCCGGGGCAGGGTGCGCTTTTTTCCCTCGGTTATAATGACTGGGGACTGGTGAATACGCGGCCAGCCTCAGCCGGTCCGCCTTTGGGCCTTGGTGCCGATGCCGGGACGACACCGGTCAAAGATTCCAATATCCGCAAGCCTTCAGATATGATTGCGCTGGGTGATTGCCGTTCGGATACGCCTTCTGATCAAATCCAGTATAATGCCAATCTGGATCCGGTCATCGGTGATGCCGGGGATAATACGGCGGCGACGCACACGCAATGCCCAAGCAACCGGCATAATTTTCGGACGGATCTGCTTTTCACGGACGGTCATGTGGAAGCTCCCAAGCGGAGTGATGTGATTGATCCCACTTCGAATTACTGGCGGTCCCGCTGGAACAATGACAATGATCCGCACCGGGGTGGTGATGTGACTCCTGATCCCTGGCCCACGACTCCGCCAGCCGCCGCCACCTCAGCTTTGGAGCAATAGTCTGGAGTCCCTAGACATTTAAATTTATAACGTTTAACGGGAGTATAACTATTTTCATGCACAATTTTTTAACCTGCCGCATCAGCCGGCTTCTAATCATTGCGGTGGGATCAATTTCGTTGGCGGCCTCGGCTGTCCCTTTGCGACCGCCATCGGTGCCATTAGTCGCATGCGATCCATATTTCAGCATCTGGTCACCGGCGGATAATTTGACCGGTGCAAATACGACCCACTGGACCGGCAAACAGCAACGCCTGACCAGCTTGGTGCGGATTAATGGGAAATCGTACCGGATCATGGGTGTCGAGCCGTCAGATGTTCCCGCGCTGCCGCAGACGAGTGTGCAAGTCCTGCCCACGCGTACCATCTACACTTTTGATGGTGCCGGCATCCAACTCACGCTCACGTTCATGACTTCGGATCTGCCCGATGATTTGGATTTGTTGTCACGCCCGGTCACCTATCTGACGTGGCAGGCGCAATCGAGCGATCAGCAAAGCCACACGGTGTCCGTTTATTTTGACGCGAGTTCTGAACTGGCGGTCGATCAGCCTGATCAGGCGGTTATGTTTCAAAAGGCTGATTCTTCCGGCATCAAGGCATGGCGCGTTGGCACCGTCAAGCAGGCCATCCTGGATAAGAAGGGCGATGACGTACGCATTGACTGGGGTTACCTCTATGTCGCCGCGCCGAAGAATGAGCCGGTTGATTCCACGGTCAGCACGGCTGTCAGTGCGCGTCAGAGTTTTGTCAGCGGCAATCACCTGCCTGAAGCCAGCACCGGAGCGGCTTTGCAGAATAATTCCAACAACGATTCCGTCATTGCTTACACCCATGATCTGGGAGCGGTGCAAGCCAAGGCAGCGTCCTGCGTGTTGATCCTGGCCTACGATGATCTGTATTCCATCCAATACATGAAGAAAAACTTGCGTGCCTATTGGCGGCGTAATGGTTGGGAAGCGGCGGACCTATTGAAAGCTGCAGCGCATGATTATTCCTCACTGCAAAAGCGTTGTGCGGCTTTCGATGATGGATTGATGGCTGATTTGCGGAAGGTGGGCGGTGAAAATTATGCCGAACTCGCCGCGCTGGCCTACCGCCAGTGCTTTGCGGCCGGTAAATTTGTTGCGGATGAAAACGGCCAACCGCTCCAATTCTGCAAGGAAAACCATTCGAACGGTTGCATCAGCACCTCGGACGTGTTTTATCCCATGTCGCCCCAGTTCCTGTTGTTCGGGCCGACGCTGGCGAAATCTTTCGTGGTTCCGTTCATGAATTACGCGGGCAGCGATCATTGGAAATTTCCCTTCGCACCGCATGACCTCGGCACTTATCCCAAGGCCAACGGCCAGGTCTATGGTGATGGTGAGCGCGGCGTGAACAACCAGATGCCGGTCGAGGAAAGCGGGAACCTGCTCATCATCATGTGCGCCATCTCGGAGATGGAGGGCAACACCCATTTTGCGAACATCTATTGGAAGCAACTGGAAAAATGGGCGGGTTACTTGAAGGAAAAAGGCTTTGATCCGGAGAATCAGTTGTGCACGGATGACTTTGCCGGTCACCTTGCTCACAATGTGAATCTCTCCGCCAAGGCCATTTGTGCGCTCGGCGCCTTCGGCAAGATGTGCGAGATGCACGGAGACGCGGCAGAGGCTGCGGAATATTCCAAGATCGCTCATGATTTCGCCCAACGCTGGTTGCAAGAAGCGGACGATGGCGATCATTTCCGCCTTGGTTTTGACCGGGCCGGTTCCTGGAGCCAGAAATATAATCTGGTTTGGGACAACATTCTTGGACTGGACCTGTTCCCCATGGCGGCCAAACAAAAGGAGATGAAATTTTATCGCACGAAAATAAACCAGTTTGGTCTGCCGCTGGATTATCGTGAAACTTACACCAAGCTGGATTGGACCACCTGGACGGCGACGCTCACGCAAAATCGCGCTGATTTTGAAGCGCTCATCGATCCATTGATCGCCTTCCTGAACAACACGCCAGATCGTTCGCCGATGACGGACTGGTATCAGACCAAATCCGCGCGCAAAGTCGGTTTCACCGGCCGCCCGGTGGTGGGTGGTGAATTCCTGCCCATGCTTTATGACAAGACCGCGTGGCATAAGTATGCCGGTTGCGACAAGACCAAGGCTGCGAACTGGGCTCCCATCCCGGTGCCGCCGACGATCACCACCATCCTGCCGGCAGCGGATATCCAGCCCGCGATCTGGAGTTATACCACGGTGGCCCCGGCCAGCGGTTGGATGAATGCCGGTTTCAACGACTCGTTCTGGAAGCAGGGGCAGAGCGGTTTCGGCAGTGTCGGCACACCGGGCGCCGTGATCGGCACGGTCTGGCAGACCGATGATATCTGGCTGCGCCGCGAAGTGAATATGCCGGTGCATACCTACGATGAGCTCATGGGCTGGCTGCACCACGATGAAGACGTTGAGGTTTACATCAACGGCGTGCTGGCGGTGAAGGCCGATGGTTTTATCTCCGGCTATGATCTGTTCAGCCTGACTCCCGCCGGTAAAGAGGCGTTGAAACCCGGCAAAAATCTGATCGCCATCCATTGCCACCAGACCAGCGGTGGACAATATGTGGATTTTGGCTTGGTGGATTATCAAGCCAACTAAGCCGCGTGCGAAGGGTCAACCAGATAACTGCGGCAATTGCATTTATCGGGCTCTTCGCATTTTTGTGTCCGGCCACAGCGGCGAGTTTTCCTCTTGCGGCCAATCTCGCACCTACGCCCGTGGTCACCAACCGGGCGCCATTGCTCGCCACTCCGTTTGCTGCACTGCCGCTCGGCAGTGTCCGGCCGCAAGGCTGGTTGCTCACCCAATGCCAGTTGCAGCGTGATGGCCTGACCGGCCACGCCGAAGAATTGTATGCGGATGATTTGGGCACCAACAGCGCCTGGCTGGGCGGAACTGGCGAAGCCTGGGAGCGTGGGCCTTATTATTTCAAGGGACTGATCACGCTGGCGTATACGTTGGATGATGCCGGCTTGAAAGCCCGGGCCCAAAAGTGGATGGATTGGATGCTCGATCATCAGGGGCCGGATGGATATCTCGGACCGAAAACAAATGCTGACTGGTGGCCGCGCATGGTCGCCACTTACGCGTTGCGCGATTATTACGAAGCCACCGGTGATGCGCGTGTGCCGGTGGTGCTGGATAATTATTTCCACTACATGCTCGCCAACCTTCCCGGGCGTCCGCTCCGGGACTGGGGCAAAGCCAGGGCTGGCGATGAAATGGATGTGGCCCTTTGGCTGTATAATCGGAATGGCGATACCAATCTGCTTTCCCTCGTAAAATTATTGCGCCAGCAAGCGGACGACTGGAATGGCATTCTGACGAGCAATGATTTCATGTCGTATGGCACGGATTTTCACCCCAAGCACAATGTGAATGTGGAGCAGGCGCTGAAATTTCCCGCCGTTTACGGTCAGGTTTCGGAGCAGCCTGACGATTTCAATGCCTTGGCCCTGGGTTGGGATACGCTGATGCGCGAGCATGGGCTCTCCTGTGGCATCAATAGCGGCACTGAATTCATTTCCGGCAATGCCAGCATCCAAGCGGTGGAATTGTGTGCCACTGTAGAAGCAATGCTCAGCCTCGAAACTTCAGTGCGTATCACGGGTGATCCGGTTTTGGCGGACCGCCTGGAAACGATCACCTACAATGCGTTACCAGCCGCGCTGACCAGCGATATCAAGGGCCTGCAATATTATGCGCAACCCAACTGCGTGATCGCGATCGAAGGCGGCCACGGCTTTAACCAGGATTATGCGAATGGCACGTTACCGGGACCTTACTCAGGCTATCCCTGCTGCCGTTATAACTTTCACATGGGCTGGCCTAAGTTTGTGCAAAACTCCTGGGCGGCCACTGCCGATGGTGGGCTGGCGCTGATCGCCTACGGTCCGACGGTGGTCAATACGCTGGCAGGCGGACATCAAGTGCAGATTTCGGAAGACACCGATTATCCGTTTGGTGAACGGGTGAAGCTCCGTGTTTCAACCGGTCACGCGACGGCTTTCCCGCTGACGGTTCGCATCCCGGGATGGTGCAGCAATGCCGTAATCGCTGTGAATGGCCAAACTCAATCTGGAGCGAAGGCCGGTTCATTTTATTCCATCAGCCGCACTTGGAAGAATGGCGATATCGTTCTCCTTGATTTGCCGATGCCCATTCAGACCGTGACCGGTCCCAGCCGTTCGGTGGCGATCAATCGCGGGCCGCTGGTTTACTCGTTGAAGATCGGTGAAAAATGGCAGGTGCATACGCCCGATCCTTCAAAGAGAGGGTTTGACGAATTCGAAGTTCACTCTACGACTTCATGGAATTATGCGTTGCAGTTGGATATTGCCCGTCCTGCGGAATCACTTGGATTCACCCGGTTCACCATGCCGGCGAATCCGTTCGATCCGGCCCAACCTTCTGTTGTCCCCATCGCTCAGGATAAAAGACACGTACAC
>Ga0206948_1143_pt1 | contig 17261 bp, 15 predicted proteins | sample Alteio_BWOrgHeat_FD_153236 | JGI IMG/M metagenome (GOLD analysis project Ga0206948, IMG submission 153236) | Enriched cells from forest soil in Barre Woods Harvard Forest LTER site, Petersham, Massachusetts, United States -... | ecosystem: Environmental > Terrestrial > Soil > Temperate forest > O... | reverse complement strand
GGGTGTATAAATATGTGCCAGTTGGTAATAAAAAGCTCTTTCGACCCTTCTTTATCAAATTCTTACGCGGGTTCCTTCTGTTCTTACTGTGGGATGCTTTAATCGGCACTCTTGACAAAAAAACCTGACAAACTCACAGTGTCTCAAATCAGAAACGGTGAGATAAAAACAGTCTAAAAGACTGTGACTATTGTGAAAATGAATTCAAAAGGGTCATTACGTCAAGAGTTTGAGAGTATTCGTCCGGCTATCACACGCTTCGCCGAAAATATACGTCATGCGGTGCAAATTTTTTTAGTTGAAAATAAAATAGACGTTCTTGATGTTGCCTACCGCATTAAAGAATTCGCCTCATTTTCAGAAAAAATTGAACGGAAAAAATACACAAAACCCTTTGAACAAGTTTAGGATTTATGCGGACTCCGCATCATAGCATTTTATGCGTCTGATATTAATAAAATCGACAAAATTGTGCATAATGAATTTGTCGTGCTTGAGTCGGAAAATGCATTGCGACAGCAAGATTCTGATCGCTTTGGTTATCGATCTCAGCATTATATTGTCAAAATTAAAGAGGGTTGGTTAAACGCTCCAAACTACCGCGGTCTTAAGGACTTCGTGGCTGAGATTCAGGTTAGAACGATTTTGATGCATGCTTGGGCAGACATATCTCACAAGCTTGCATACAAAGAAGAATCTCAGATTCCATTGGAGTTTCGGCGGCAGGTTCATCAGTTAAGCGCTCTATTTGAACTCGCAGATCAACAATTTGACCGGTTGCGCGACGAGCGCGCTTCTTATCGGCAACGTTTGACGACCAGTTCAGCCGATAAACTTGCTAGCTCATTTGATCTTAAAGCTCCGCTCAATTATGATAGCCTTAAGGCATTTCTTTCCTTTTATTTTGGCGACCGTGAGACCAACGACAATATAATAACTGGTTTGCTTGATCAGCTTAAGCAGGAGCAAATTACTTTTGAAGACATAGTGTTGGGATATAATCGGCTTCGTAATTTAATTCAAAAACATGAGCAGCAAAATTTTCCAGATGGAAAAGGGTGGTGGAATCAAGGTGGTGTCGTCAGGTACATTCTCGACATGACGCGTGATAAATGGTGGAATGGTCGAGTTGGCAAATTTCCTGATCGCGTTGTGGAGCTAAGGAATTCCCAACGAAAAGAGTTCAATGTCGCTGAAGCTAAATTAGTATAACTGAAAAATTTTGCTTTAGCCCGAGGCGGTCTGTTTTGACGGGGTGAATATCAGGGTGACGAATTTTTAGCAGTTGTAATGTGACGAAGCTCAAAACCGATGATCGGACCACTCGCCAAAAATTAAAATTCTCGCTTCGAATTGGCTGCGATATTTTCTTAACCGCGTTAAATCATGCTTGCGCTCGAACAGTTGATTGCCTTGCACGGCCTTTTCGCCGGAGACCTTCCAAATCCGCTTGCGACGGTGCCGACAGAGGCGAGTATTTTACACATCCAAAGCACGATTGGAATCATTCTTCCCCAAACTTTCATCGAATTTGCACGGCGATGCCCCTCTTACTGCAGCGTGTTGTTTGCCAGCATCGGTGAGGATTACAATGATGAATGCCACATTCTTAACATCAATCGTGACTTCCATTCAAATAAACCACCCTGTGTTCCACCTTGGATGGTCGTTTTTAATCACGGGCGTGATGGGGATTGTGAAGGTTTTGATGCCCGCCAGCGCTGTGGTGATGAGTATTCGATAGTGTATTGGGAGGCTTCGCAAGGTTTGGCGTTTGACAACTCTTCCTGGCGTGTTGATAAGTGCTTTCATGATTACCTTGAGTTCACGGTTGTCTATCATGCAAAAGCCAGAGACAGAGCGCGGGCAGAAGAGATTATTCGCGCTGTTTAACAACTTTTAACTGCTGAATTTCTGCCATCAAAAGGCGGATTCATAACCGAATATACAAGAGTAAAACCGAATACGGCAAATGATTGAACTTGCGCCGTGTATAAAACGAATTTAATCTGTCCGACCTTTCACGGCGGGGTAGCCAAGTGGTAAGGCAGGGCTCTGCAAAAGCCTCATCCGTCGGTTCGATTCCGACCCTCGCCTCCAGCTTTATTTGCTGGAAAATAAGGACCCTCTGAGAGGTTTTGGGGTCAAACTTGAGTGAAACGTGAGCGCCAGTTTGACTCGGAAAAGCTCTTTCAGGATTCCGACAGGCTCGCCCACCGCACGCTAACGGGATTCATCAAGTTTCGGCCATACTGTGAAAATGCACAACAGTACGTTCTGGGCAATTATTTTTATCTTGTAGAAAAGTATAGCTAAAATCAGAAACGGAGCATTCTTTTGCATTAACAGTTTGCCAATAATAAATAAATTCAAAATATGAATCGAAAAGACGAACTTCGTGGTGTGGTTTTAGACATCATCTCCGAACGGGAGCACGTTACGTATGACCCGTGGCAATTTGGGCAATTGACGGCTGGCGTGGCCGAAGTCTTATTCAAGCGTTGCAACTCTCCCGATTCGGGGTCGCCAAGCGTCTTTCAACCAGAACGTAGGCTTGTGGAAGAAGACTGGCTGCTTGTTCAGGAGATTTTTTGGGATTTGGTTTTTGAACGAGTCATTACCATCGGGTTGAACTCCAGCAACCCTGAATACCCTTGGTATCGGCTGCACTCTGAAGCCAGTCAACATCTTGAAGTTTCTAAAACGCGTAAAAAATAAAGATTTCACCAACTGCCGCGAATTGGAGAATGTGACGGGAAGCCACAAAAATTAGAATTTCCATGACCCCACGAGATTTTTGCTCCTTTTATGAAATGACCATAAACCATGCTCTGGGCCGTGCCTTGGATAGATTGTGTGACCACGATAAAATCCTATTTGAGAATGATGCGAGCGAGCGGTCAATCTGTCATCGTCTCGCATTGTATCTAGAAGATGAGTTTCCAGATTTTGATGTTGATTGTGAATATAACTGCGATTGCAACGACCCGAGACTAGTTAAACGGCTGTATAGCGAAAAGCTTCTCGAAATCGTTAGGGAGAACAATCCCGAATTCAGAGGAGATTCCGTTACAGTTTATCCCGACATTATTATTCACCACCGCAACACAAATAGAAATCTGCTTGTAATCGAAGCAAAAAAGACAACAAGCGGCGTTTCTGTAGAATATGACATGGAAAAGCTTCGAGCCTATAAAAAAGAATTGGGCTATGTTTTTGCAAAGTTTTTGAAGTTCGGTACGCGCAAAGGAGATGACCAGATTTGTGAAAATCGGTTTGTGAACCCACAATAATCTATGGCCAAACTCGCGGAAAGCATCGTGCAGGAATGGCTGAACCGTCTTGGGTTTTTCTCAATACAAGGTGTTAAAGAAGGGGTTCATGAAATTGACTTGCTTGCCGTTCGCCCAGAGAGCGACGGAGCAATAACAGGTTGGCACGTCGAAGCCCAAGTTAGCTTTCGACCTGTTGCATATATCGCGGGGCCAACAAATGCAAAGAGGCGAAGTCCGCAGGAAATGGAAGAACGAGTTAATGATTGGGTTCGCAAAAAATATCTGGCTGGAAACAAAGAAGCCTTGCGCCGTCACTTGTGGCAATCCGCCAACTGGCAATTCCATTTTGTTCATGGCGTCGTCCGCTACCCTGCCGAATTGGACCTGATTCGCGCACGGGGCATAGCGCTGCACTCATTCGAGGAAGTTTTGAGCCATCTTTGCGATCAAGCAGAACGCCGTTTCGTAGGTTCCGCTGGTGGTGACTTGGCTGAAATTGTTGATTTTTATCAACGCATCAAGCGTGCGCTTTGACTCAAAATTTGGGTAAATAGGTCATTGATTTGGGGGACAGATTTATCAAATAAGCGCATTTGGTTCGCCCTGAAATTCCTTGAATTCAAACTTTTGGTGGATTCACCACCGTCATAAATGCCGCGCCGAAAGGGGTCAGATGCAGGAGGACGGAATCTTCTGGCACATGATAAAGGGGCGATATTTCGGCAAGACTCTGCTGGCAAATCAAGGTGACTGACAGGTTCCATGGCTGAGTCGGTTGGTCAAGTGCTGAAAACCAATCCAGCGACATACCAAAATGGGCCTCGCTCCCACCGACAAAATAAGTGAGGCGGGAGTCTTCAGGGCGGGGACGCAGGGAAGACAGAAGCTTTGCCTCCGCCGGCCCTAATTGACTCAGAATCCCTACAAAACGAGGATGGCTATCTCCGTCAATCATCTGCGATGCCAAGAGGTTAACCCACATTTCATGCAACGCTAAATCGGTTTCCAGGGAGCTTTCTTCAAGCGCCCGCACGAACCCTTTCGGATGTTGTGGCAATAGCAGGGTTTTACCTTGTTTCTCCACTCGCTCTTTGGCGCGGGCTACGGCCTGTTGCAATGTATATGTTCCGATGACCTTCCGCGCCTCGACCCAATTATCAAATGTTTGGCGAACCAGTCGGCCAAATCCAGCCGTTGTTTCGGTAATTGGAGCCACCAGCGTTTCAAAAGTCTTGCAAACTGTCGCTGTGGTCTGCTTGTAAACTTCGGGCGGAATCGCTTCCGCAACCTTGCCGAACCCAGCAAGGTCCCAACTGCCATGCTTGGTGGTTTCTGGTTCGCTCATGGTATGCAAGATAATGGCCGTTCTTTATCCAAACAAACCTGAATTTCCATTAAATGTCGACACGATAGCAGCGCCCTAAGCGTGTGCAAAAAAGTGAGTAAAGGTATGAGCGATTGCCCAAAAAATAGCATCAGAGTACCCTTGAATAGTTCCGAAACCTCAGGCAAAAATCGCGATTGAATTCGCAGTTCTTTGGCCGATTCCGACCCTCGCCTCCGACCTTCGATCAGCGAAGGTTGCTGCACGGAATTTTTCGCGGTTTTAATTTCTAGTTTCTAAAATTTTCCAAGTCATGCGTCATTAGCCTACAGGCGCGGGGCGGTGGGTTTGTTTGGTTCGGACCAGCTATTGGCGCCGGTGGTGTGGAGTTTTCGTTTGTAAACTTTGTCGCCGCAGGTGGCGTAGAGGGTATCGAAATTTTCGCCGCCGAAACAGAGGTTCACAACGTGGCCGTTGGGCACGGGCAGGATGCATTGGACGCGGCCGGCTTGATCGCAGACTTGAATGCCCATTCGCGAGGCGACGTAGAGGCGGCCATCGCGATCGACGCGCATGCCATCGGCGCCGCTATCGTCATCGGCATCGCGTTCTTGGAGCCAGTAGTAGCGTTGTTTGTCGGCGAGGGTGCCGTCGGGCTGGATGGCGTAGCTGTAGACCCAGTGGGAGTGGTAATCGTTGACGTAGAGGAGGGATTGATCCGGGGAAAGGGTGATGCCATCGGCGAGTTTGAGGCCGGTATCGACGATCTGTTTTTCGCCGCCGGGTTTGATGAGCCAGATGTAGCTGGGGCGATTGGTGCTGCCGGGCGGCGGGTCGGTGACGTAGACGTTGCCATTGTGGGCGACGGCGAGGTCGTTGCCGCGGATGTTTTCGGCGAGGACGGCGGGTTGGCCATCTGGAGTGAAGGCGATGATCTGAGAATTTTTATTGGCAGCGGAGTAGAGGCGGCCATCGGGGCCGAAGCTTTGGCCGTTGCCGCGTTGGGAATCGGTCAGGAATTCGGTGATCTGGCCGTCGAGAGCGATCTTATAGGTCTTGCTGGTGCGAGTGTCGTTGAAGAAGACTTCGCCACGGGCATTCACGGCGGGGCCATCGGCAGAGCCGTAGCCCTGGCCAGCGATCTGCCAGTCCTCGCCGGGGATGAGGATATTGGTGAGGGTGTCGTTGCCGGTGGGCTGGCCTTTAACGGGTTGGGGCCAGTCGTGCCAGAGCCAGCGCATGACATCGGGGAAAATGGCGGTCGCATGTTTGCCGCTGTGCATGCCATCGCCCCAGGCGTGATTCACTTCGTACCCAGCGAAGGTGAGGGCGCGTTCCATGGTTTGATTGGCCATCCACCAATCGCCGCCGTATTTATTCTGATCGCTGGAGCCGTCCTGTAAATAGATGCGGATGGGTTTGGGTTCGAATTTGCGGATGAGAGTGGGATAACGGGAGCCGCCGCGGAGATCGACAAAGGTTCCGATGGCGCTGAAGACGCGGCTGAATTCCTGGGGGCGTTCCCAGGCGACGGTGAAGGCGCAGATGCCGCCACTGCTGGCGCCAGCGATGGCGCGGTCATTGCCGGAGTGGGAGAGGTGAATGGGACGACCGTCGGTGGCGGACATTTTTTCGACGGCGGGCAGGATTTCTTCGAGGAGGAAGCGGGCGTAGTTATCGCCGAGGCCATCGTATTCGTAGCTGCGATTGTAGCGATCGAGAGCGGTATTGGTATTGGCGGCGAGGAGGACGCCGGGTTTCACAAAGATGCCGATGGTGACGGGCATTTCTTTTTTGTAGATGAGATTGTCGAAGACGGTGGGGGCGTTGAAGCCGATGCCGTCCTGGCCGACGTAGACGCAGGTGGGGTGGTCGGGCGAATATTCGGCGGGGACGTAGACCCAGCAATCGTGATGGGTGCCGGGAAAGAATTTGGAATCGTCGAGGGCGAATTTGATGACGTCGCCTTTGGGAACGCCGGGTTGCGGTTTGGAATCGGGGCCGGGCACATAATCATCGATGGCGGAAACGGACAGGGGAAAGAGGAGGGCGGGCAGAGCCAGGGCGAGGAGCGCGAGGCGGGGAATTTTCATGGGGATACTGTATGCCAGCCGGGGTGCGCGGGGACAAGGGAATAACTGTTCGCACGGTCCCTACCAGTCGTAGGTAGTTGGCGCGTTTTGAAATTAAATCGATTACGAGGACGAGAACGAGGACGAGGAGGATTTTTTACCGCAATTTTTGGCAAGGCGGGAGCGGGATGGTTGATGGATGTTTCTGCGCCCGGAGCCGGGCGCGGTCCGACAGAGATTGGTTGATGTGAATCGGAGAGAGACTTTTCGAAAAACTAAGCACCACGGGCGGACTTTGCGCTTTAAACTTGGGGCACAGCGGGATATGATGGCGCGTGTCTCAGACGGTTCAACCTGCCATCAATGCCGCGACGCGCCTGTGCGCGGTGTACGGGGCGCCCATCAGCCATTCCGCTTCTCCAGCGATGCATAATGCGGCGTTTGCGGCACTGGGTTTGAACTGGCGTTATCTTGCGTTTGAAGTGGCGCCCGAGAATTTGCGCACGGCGATCGCGGGAGCAAAGGCGATGGGTTTTGCCGGATTGAATCTGACGGTGCCGCACAAGTTGCTGGCCATGGATATGGTAGATGAGCTGGATGTTTCCGCGAAGATTTGGGGAGCGGTGAATACGATCCGATTTGTGAAAGGCGAGAACGGGGAGGTTCGTTCGACCGGATACAACACGGACGCGGAGGGGTTGGCGGCTTCGTTGCGTGAGGATTTGAAGATCGAGCTGGCGGGGAAAAAAGTTCTATTGCTGGGAGCGGGCGGGGCGGGGCGGTCGGCGTCTTTGAAGCTGGCGGAAGAAAAGGCAGCGGAACTTTTTCTGGTGAATCGCACGCAAAGCAAGGCGGAGGAGATCGCGACGGAGATCAGAAAGCAGCAGCCACACGTGCGCGTGTCCACGGCTTATCCGGCGGGCGAGATTGATCTGGTATTGAATGCGACGTCACTGGGGCTGAAGGCCGAGGATGGGTTGCCGGCGGATTTGAAGCAATTTTCGTTGAAGCAGGCGGGCGCTTGTTATGACATGATTTATCGACCGGCGGAAACCAAGCTGCTCGCGGCGGCGAAGTCGGCGGGTTGCAAAACGGCGAACGGCCTGGGCATGTTATTGTATCAAGGCGCGAAAGCTTTTGAAATCTGGACGGGAAAAACTGCGCCGCTGGAGGTGATGCGCCGCGCCCTGGAACAAAATATTTATGGGCATTGACGCCATTTTTAACACGCACAACTGGGCGGTGGTCCCATTCCACTTTTGGTCGCTCTGCTTTTTTGTGCTGGGCACGATCGTGGGCAGTTTTCTCAACGTGTGCATCTACCGGATGCCGCTGGACTTGAGCGTGGTCTCGCCGCCGTCGCATTGTCCGAAATGCAAATATGCGATTCCGTTTTACCTGAACGTGCCGCTGGTGACGTGGCTGACGCTGGGCGGAAAATGCAAGAACTGTGGGCTGCCGATCTCGCCGCGCTATTTCATCGTGGAATTGCTGACGGGGGTGACGTTCCTGGCCTGCTGGTTGAGCTTTGGGGCGGTGTCGGCGTGGCTGGCGGTGGTGTATTCCATTTTTCTGGCGGGGTTGATCACGGCCACGTTCATCGACTTTGAACATTTTATCATTCCAGATGAAATCACCATCGGCGGGGCGGTGGCGGGATTTATCGCATCGCTTTGCCTGCCGGGATTGTTGCAGGGCGGGAAAAATACGGCGGAGGGAGCGGTCTTGAGCATCGTGGGCATTGTCGTCGGCGCGGGGGTGGTGTACGGCGTTTTGCGGATGGGCAAGTTGTTATTTGGGCGTTACAAGATCACGTTGCCGGCGCCGGCCACGGTGGTGTTTTCGGAGACGGCGCTTTGCCTGCCGGGCAAGGAGTTGCCGTTCGAGGATATTTTTTACCGGCAATCGGACACGATCATCATCCAGGCGACGACGGTGGAACTGGTGGATCGCGGATATAAAAACGTGACGGTGCGGCTCTCGCCGGCGGCTTTGTGGATCGACGATGAGAAGATCAACCCGGTGGAGGTGCAGCACCTGGAAGCGGTGTGCGGGGAAATCGTTTTGCCGCGCGAGGCGATGGGGCTGGGGGATGTGAAATTTGTGGCAGCGATCGGCGCTTTCCTAGGCTGGCAGGGCGCGCTCTTTTCCTTGATGGCGAGTTCGGTGATCGGCGCGGCGGTGGGAGTAGTCTTGATCCTGGCGCGGCGGCGCGAATGGTCTTCCAAAATGCCTTACGGCCCGTATATCGCGGCGGCGGCGACGGTGTGGGTTTTCTGCGGAAAACACCTCATGCACGTCCTTTTCGGAGCGGATTATCTGAACTGGAGATAAACGCGGCTGCCGGTTTGGCGCAAGCCGGTAGAGGCATTGGCAGTCAGAAAGAGGCGACCGGCTTCGACTTTACCCGTTTGAAGGATATAGGCTTGAACGGCTTGGGCGCGATTAGCGGCGAGCGTGGCGAGGTCGCTTTCGGCCACGGGGTACGTGGCTTGCAACACGATTTCCATGGGGTCTTCGGACGAGGTCACGGCGCTGGTAGTGGTGGCATCAAAAGTCGCGTTGGCTGGCGTGGAGCGTTGCATGAGGAGGCTGGCGCCTTTGTCGGAGGTGCGCGTGGGTTTTATCTGCGCGGCGACGGCGCTTAGGTTAGTATTTGCAGCGATGAACGCGGGAGTGATACGGCCATTGGATATGGCATCGCCATAAAGTTTTTTGACCCACTTGGAGTGTTGCTCGGGCGTGAGCACGAGTTGATCGGAAGTAGTGGTGCGGCGTTCGGAATCGCGCAGGGAGCGCCATTGCAGTTCGCGGATCTGTTTTTCCACAATGGCCTGTTGCAAGCCGCTGCGGTCGGCAACGGGATCAACACTGCCGGCAATTTCCAGGGACAAGCCGGGACGGGCGTAAAGGCCTTTGACCAGCGAATCGAGTTTCTGACGGCTGGCATCGGTGAGATCGGAGCTGCCAGGGGCAAAATCCTGATAACCGAGTTCTTCGCCGCCGCCGCCAAAGACCGCTCCCAACAGGGAGAAGGGCGAGGTGGCGACTTTTTCGAGAATGTTCACAAGGGCGCGGGTGACGACCTTGCTGATGCGAAATTGCGGGTCGTCCACGCTGCCTTGAATGGGCACGTCGAGCACGATTTTTCCTTCGCGATCTTTGAGGATGGCGATGGCGAGACGCACGGGCAGGTGCGTGGCATCAGGGCTGTTCACTTTCTCGCCGAAGGTGAATTGATCGAGCGTGATGACGTTTTTGGAGGATAGTTTTCGCCCGACGATGTCGTAGGAAAGGTCGAGGTTCAGTTTACCCCGTGAGATGCCGTAGCCGGCAAATTTGCCGGCGTATGGGCTGGCGGGTGTGAGGTCCACGTCTTTGACGCTGACGACAATGGTGTTGGTCTCGGTCTGACTGAAGGGATTGACGTGGCCGGAGATGTCCGCGGGTCCGACACCATCCACGAGCGCGTGCAATTTGATCTCGGCTGGCTGGGTTTTTTCGGTCGAGATGCCGTCAATGGTACCGCTAGCTTGTTCAATACCCATGTTCACCGTGGGGGTCATGGAATGATCGGTGAAATTGATGCGGGCGTTGGTGAGGACGATGCTGGCGACGGAGGTTTGCGGCAGTGAATTGGTTGTGGTGGTATCGGGGGGCGCGGGACTTTCGGCGACTTCTTTCGTCTTTTTGCTGGCAGCGACAGCCACGTTTGTGCTGGTCAGTACGTTGGTCATGCGCAGGGCGGTCAGCAAATTGATGGCGCGATTGGTTTCCACGACGATGCGGGCGTAGACGTTGTCCACGGCGATCTGCTGGATGGCGACGGTCTGGGGATTGAGATTGGCGGCGATGCCGGTGACCCGCACGGAATCCCATTTCAACAAGTCTTCGCCCAAAGTGCCGTCGATGGTGTGGAAATCATCGAGCCGAGCATCGCCGTCAAAGCTGACTTCGGGTAAAGCATTCTTCGGAGTTTTCAGGTGCACGGTGCCATTCAAACCAACTTTGCTGTCGAGAATGAGCAGGTTCACTTTGGGTTCGAGGTACGGATCGAGCGAACTTAATTCGAGATTGGTCAAGGCCAAGGTCACGTCCGCAGTGGTCGGAAAAAACGCGGCGCTGACCCCGACGTGGATGGAGCCGTTCGTGTTCCAGAGCAGGGAGAGATCGGCGTCCAGATTGGTGCCGGGAAGGTTGGAGATGTTTTTGGCGGTCAGGTTGATGTCATCCAGATCCAGCGTGGCCGGACGGGAATTCACGTTGTCCACCAAGTGCAGGGAATAATTGGTGACCTCAACAGAATGGACCGTGCCGCTCCATTGATTGGTGGTGTTGAGAAGCATGGCCACGGCGTTGGTGACTGATTGCAGCAGGAGCAACACGCCGCCAGAAGGATTCGCCTGCGTGTCCGGCGGCTTGGCGGCTTCGATGACATTGATGGCGGCGTTTTTATCGCGGCTCAAAAAAAGATTCCCGCCAGAGGATCTGATGGCGTCGACACTTGCCTGACGACTTTGCAGGTCGGCGGCAGCGCCTAGCACTGTGAAATGTTTCAGCTCCACGATATTGTTGGAGTCGCCATGCGCGCCCAACTTGAGATCGCGCAGGGCAAAGGCCAAGTCACTGACGGTGGTCACGCGGTTCGTGGGGCTTAATTCTATTTTATAATTCAAGTGCACGCCGATGGAACCGGAACGGATTTCCCACCGCACAAGGTCTTGATACAGCGGGGCGTATTTGTTCAGTGTGATGTGATCGAGCGTGAGGTCGCCTTGCGAGCGCAAAGGGTTCAGATAAAAAAATCCGCTCCAGGCGATGCGTTCGCCGGCGTCCGTGGTGCCGGCGAAGGCGTAGGGATTTTTATTGTCCGGGTCCGTGCGGAAATCATCCAGGGTGATGTCGAGCGGTCCGATGACACGCTTGAAGGGTTCGCGGGAAGTGTAATCGGCCACGGCGGCGGATGCGCCTTCGATGTGCAATCGGGCAATGCGGATCACCAGCGGTTTGGACGCTTTGACGGACTTGGTGGTCGCCGGTGCGTTGGTGGAAAATTTGGTGATGAGGTCGGAAAAATTGAAAGTACCGTCCTGATTCATCTGGGCGCGTACAAACGGGCGGCTGGTGCTGATCTCGCTGAACGTCAAAGCGCCGGTGAACAGCGATGAGATCTGGAAGTTAACGTATACGGTATCCCAAGAAACAAAGGGCTGGCCGTCTTTGTCCTTGATGAGCAGCCCGTTTATGGTGGTCGAGAGGGCGAACGGATTTAATTTTATCTGTTCAATGGAAACGGGGCGGTCCAACTGCTGGGACAGTTGTTTGACGGCCACATGCCGGATGATGGGGGGCAAAATAAGAAAGCCGGCGATGGCGTATAATGCCACGAGACCACAAACCCATAGCACGACCTTGCGTTCGCGCGGGGTGAGCATATACCAAAAAGCGACCTTCATCTTCTGAGGTCGTCATAGTCGGCACAAAAGCGGCGCTCGTCAACTATTTCGCCACCTCGAAACTACCATTCTACACCGGTCTAGATGGCGAAATCCGTGTATTCCGGCTGCACTGCCTCAGTGGGAGAGCAGAGCATGCCAGCGGCCACGGTGGCATTGGAACCTTGTTCGATCAGGATGAACGAGCCGGTCAGACGATTGGTAGTGTAGCCATCAAACACCAAAGGCTTGGCCGTTTTCAAACGGATGTAGCCAATGTCGTTCATTGACAAGGTAAAAGGCGCAGCCGATGGGTCAGGATTGACCGGCGCGGGTTCAGGTTCCAACGTATCAAAGTTGATGCGGCTTTCGATCTGGGTCACCACGGCCTGCACGGTCTGGGTGGTGTGCTTGATAAAATATTTCCGGCCGGCCTGCAACGGGCGCGAATGCATCCAGCAGATGCGGGCCTGCAATTCCGCGCTGCGTCCCGGCAGGTTATCCAAACCCACAATCATGTCGCCGCGGCTGACGTCAATGTCGTGCTCCAGGCAAAGCGTCACGGATTGGGGGCAAAATGCCTCCGGCTGCGAACCGCCGTACGTCCAGACATCTTTCACGGTGGTCTTGATGCCGATGGGCAAGACGACGACCTGCTGGCCTTTGCGCACAATGCCGCTGGCGATCTGGCCGCTCAAGCCGCGAAAATCATGAACCGTCTGGTCCGTGGGATTGTTCGGACGATTGACCCATTGAACGGGGAACCGCAGCGTGCTCAAATTCCAATCGCTGGCGATATGCACATTTTCGAGGTGGCCCAGCAGGGTGGGGCCTTCATACCAAGGTGTGTGTTTCGAAGCGTCCACAACGTTGTCGCCGTTCAGGGCGCTCATGGGAATGAATTTCACGTCGCGGAAGACATCGAGCTTGGGCAGGAAATCTTCGATCTCATCGCGGATCTCTTGAAACCGTTCCTGCTTCCAATCGACGAGATCCATCTTGTTGATGGCGATGACGAGGTGCGGAATGCCGAGCAGCGCGGCGATGTAAGTGTGCCGGCGGGTCTGTTCGATCACACCCTGGCGTGCATCCACGAGGACGATGGACAGGTTGGCGGTGGAAGCGCCGGTGACCATGTTGCGGGTGTACTGCACATGCCCCGGCGTATCGGCCACGATGAACTTGCGTTTTGGGGTGGCAAAATAACGGTAGGCCACGTCGATGGTGATGCCCTGTTCGCGCTCGGCGCGGAGGCCATCCGTGAGGTTGGCGAGATTGATCTGGCCGCCACCGGTGATATCGGCGGATTTTTCCAGAGCTTCCACCTGGTCTTCCATCAAGGATTTGGAATCGTAAAGCAGGCGACCGATAAGCGTGGACTTGCCATCATCAACACTGCCGCAAGTGTTGAAGCGTAAAAGTTCGATGGGATGCTGCGAATGGGACATAAGATTTCAGCTAAGAATCAAATCACAGGGATCAAAAATATCCCGCTTTTTTGCGGTCTTCCATGGCGGCTTCGCTGGCCTTGTCATCGGCGCGCGTGCCACGCTCCGTCACACGGGCAGCGCTGACTTCGCCAATGATGTCATCCACATTGTCTGCGCGGGATTCGATCATGCCGGTGTTGATCATGTCGGCGATGGTGCGGACGCGGCAGATCATTTTCTTGACGGGCTCGTTTGGTTTTGGGCGTGCCCCTGCGTAAGGATCGGGCTTGCTTGCATCCGTGTGCGGCGGAGGGACGGGCAACCACTGGCCGCCTCGTCTAAAACATTCGCGCTCGTGGCTGAAATAAATCGTCGGTACGGCGAGCTTTTCCTTTTTGATGTATTCCCACACATCCATTTCCGTCCAATTGGAAAGGGGAAAAATCCTCATGTGCTCGCCCGGGTTCACTTTTGCATTATACAGGTTCCAGATTTCCGGACGCTGGTTTTTGGGGTCCCATTGGCCAAAGCTGTCACGGAAGCTGAAAAATCGTTCCTTGGCGCGGGCCTTTTCCTCGTCGCGCCGCGCACCGCCAATAGCGCAATTAAATTGAAATTCTTCAATCGCATCGAGCAGCACCCGGGTTTGGTGTTGGTTACGGCTTATTTGACCGGGCACAAGCTGAATTGCGCCTCTGGCGATGGCCTGATCCACCGACCGCACGATGAGTTTCACACCAAGTTCCTTGGCGCGGAAGTCGCGGAACTCGATCAATTCAGGAAATTCGTGGCCGGTCTCGACATTCAGGAACGGCATGGGAATGTCTGACGGACGGAAAGCTTTTTCAGCAAGCCGCAGCAAACAGATGGAATCCTTGCCGCCTGAGAAGAGCAGGGTAGGGTGTTCAAATTCGGCGGCCACCTCACGCATGATGTGAATGGCTTCCGTTTCCAAATACTGCAAATGATCCAAATGATAACTGCTCATGTATTAAAATTGATGACGCGCTTTCCGGCGACGGCTCATCTCCATTCGTGATTAAATTATTTGGCCGCCACCGCCTTGGCACCCCAACTGGCGTGCAAACCGCATTCGCGCTTCTCATCCGCCTTGGCTGGATCAAAATAATCCCACTCGTTCGGAAGGTTGTGCTGTTTGAGATAAGCTTCCATGTCCGCGTCGGTCCAATAGAACACCGGATTGACCTTGAGCGTATTGAACACGGCATCGGCGCTCACGATATCCATGGTGGCGCGGTTGGGGTTTTGAACCTTGCGCAAGCTGGTGATCCAAATTTCCGGGGCGAGTTCCTTCATGCCGCGCTGGAAAGGTTCCAGTTTCATGACGGAGCTGAAAGCCTTGATGCGCTCTTCGTTCTCCGGCGTGGGTTCCGGTGAGCCGCCGAACGCCGCATCGTAGTGCGCAGTGGTGACCTTGGGAACGAAAGCTTTGATGTTCAGCTTGAGCAGCTTTTTTACTTCCTCCGCGTGTTTGTAAGTGGCGGGGCGATTGTAGCCGTGATCCACCCAAAGCACCGGCATGTCCGGCTGGACCCGGGTGATGAGATGCAGGATGACCGCTTCGTAAGGACGGTAGTTGGTGGAGACAATCACGCGGCCTTTCGCCTGTGCGACGGCCCACTTGACGATCTCAAGCGGCGATTTGGACCGCAGGTCGGCGTTGGCTTGGGAAATTTGTTCCGGAGTCATGATTTGAATGACCGGGCACAAAGATGCTTTGTGGCCGGTCTTTTCGTGGTTAATTCTTCTGTTCGTTCAGGAACACGCGGTCGCACCAGTCGCCGAAACGTTCGTTGGCGTTGCGTTCCTTAACGAAACGCACCAGCACGGGACGCAGTTCGGTCTCCAGGTCGGCTTCCTTGATGACATCCTTCCAGATGCGATTCAAGCGAGTGCCGGCGGTGTTGCCGCCGAGCCAGACTTGATAACGGCCTGGCGCTTTGCCGACGAAGCCGAGCTCGGCCATGTAAGGGCGTGCGCAGCCATTCGGGCAGCCCGTGGAGCGTATGATGATCTCCTCGTTGCTCAGGCCGACCTCGGTGCAAAGTTTTTCCACGCGGTCGATCATGCCCGGCAACATGCGTTCCGATTCCGCGAGGCCAAGCCCGCAGGTCGGGAGCGAAGGGCAAGCCATACCAACGGAGCGCATGATGCTCGCCTGGTTTTCCACTTTCTGGCCGTGCGATTGCAGCAGGGCGGTGATGCCCGCTTTATCGGCATCGCTGCATTTCGCGAGGATGAGATTCTGGTTTCCAGACAGGCGGAATTCGATGTTTGGAAATTTTTCCGCGACCTGCCGCAAGGCCGTCTTCTGCTCATTCTTCACACGGCCAGTTTCCACGAACACACCTAAAAACCAAGTGCCGTCCACGGCTTTGCGCCAGTCCAGCAAATCGGTGGTGGTGGTGAATTTATAGGGCTTCGCGGGTTCCAGTGTGATACCGGCGCGCTTGTTGACCTCTTGACGGGTCCATTCCACGCCGCGTTCCGCCACGACATATTTCAAGCGGGCATGCTTGCGATCAGTACGATCACCGAAATCGCGGTGGATGGTCAGGACAGCCTTGGCCACATCGACCAGTTTATCCGGCGTGAAAAATCCGAGAACATCCGCCAGGCGCGGGTAGGTTTGTACATTGCCGTGGCTGCGACCCATGCCGCCGCCCGCCGCGACATTGTAACCGATCACTTTGTCATTTTCGATAATAGCGATGAAGCCAAGGCAGTTGGTGAAAACGTCCATGTCGTTCACCGGTGGAATGGCGAAGCCAATCTTAAATTTGCGTGGCAAATAGGTGTTGCCATACAGCGGATCCACGAAGCTTTTGTTTTCCGCGGCCGCATTGTCCAGTTGCACGCCATCAATCCAGATGGAGTGATACGCCTTGGTCTGGGGCGCCAAGGCCATGGCCACGCGGTAGGCATCCGCTGCGACTTGTTCCCGCGCCTTGGTATAGGCGGGAGTAGGCGGAGCCATGACGTTACGGTTCACATCGCCACAACCAGCGAGGGTGGAAAGCAACGAGTCGTTGATTTTTTTGATCAAGGGACGCAGGCCGGACTTCACCACGCCGTGAAACTGGATGCTTTGGCGGGTGGTGATACGCAATGTGTTGTTGCCGTATTGGGTGGCGAGATCATCAAAGACGCACCATTGGTTCGGCGTCATGATGCCGCCCGGGATGCGCCCGCGGATCATCATGATGTATTTTTTGCCCGTTTTGCGCAGGTCCCGGTCATCTTGCTGATAGGAACCGTGAAATTTCAGGAATTGATTGTCGTCATCGGAGAAGTGATCGGCGCTGGCATCGTCGATGGTCGCGGCAATGGTGCCCGCGAGCGTCGGGATGGCGGCTTTGATCTCTTCGTTATGTGTTACTTTGGCTGGCGCATCATTGCTCATAAAACGGATTGTTAGGATACTTTATCGGTGTCTGGTGTTCAAGTGCGCACAATTTGAAGTTTGCGACAGGGAATTTGAAGCGTGTGCAAATTTCTCCAAGTGAAGTATTTGCGAACCAAAGCGTTGCTTCTGGCTCAAAGCTCAGGTCGCGGGCACGAATTTCTGAAACCATTTCGTAGCCGCAAACAGCGCCAGGAAAATGGTGGTTTGCGTCAGAGGCGAAACGAGCGGGTCCGGCACCACGGCCAGCCAATCTACGAAGACAATGCCCGCCAACAGATTGCTGACCATCCAGCCGATA
>Ga0206948_1014_pt1 | contig 17308 bp, 12 predicted proteins | sample Alteio_BWOrgHeat_FD_153236 | JGI IMG/M metagenome (GOLD analysis project Ga0206948, IMG submission 153236) | Enriched cells from forest soil in Barre Woods Harvard Forest LTER site, Petersham, Massachusetts, United States -... | ecosystem: Environmental > Terrestrial > Soil > Temperate forest > O... | reverse complement strand
TCGTGCGTGTAATAGAAGCCCCAGCTGCTAAAAGAGCATTAATAATGCCATGATGGTTCCAGGCAGCTGCATTCATAAGAGGAGTATTGCCCATGCTTAATGGTGAAACACCAGCTATGTCTACAGGACTGTCAAAATTAAGTAAAGTAATTGTCGGATAATAACGAGTTGCTCCTGGTTCTGCGGCTATCGCGGCATTGATGGCATCTATTTGCGCTTGAGTTGCCATTGGAGCTGCGGGTGCCGGTGCTGCTTTCTGTGCCGCTGCTAGTGCCGCATCTTGTGCCGCTTTTTCTTGTGCTGCTCCTTGTGCCCGTGCCGCTGCTATTTGGTCTTGTGTTGGGTAAGGGCAAGAGCCGTATTGTTTTGGCATTGATATAGCTGTTACCTGACTAAGCATCGACGTTATTGATGGGCAACACATACTTCCATCAGAACTGAGCTTCATAGTAGTTGGGTCGGTGCACACACAGGTTGTGCCATCCAGGCTTGGTTGCTGGTTATTGCCACACGCTGGTCCTTTTACCACTTTCTGCGCTTTAGGAATGGGATTTAACAAATTCTGCACATCTTGCGACTGTCCAGATGCAACGGCAATATCATAGGCTGTTGCCAAATCATAAGGCGTTGTTGAACCAAAAGGTGATCGGGTGACGGTTAAATCTACGCCTGCGTTAATGAATGATTCTACCAAATCTGGATTGCCAACAAGTTGGCCATTGTTATATTGCCCTGCATGGCCTAAAAAGGCTGCAACCATTAAAGGACTGTCATTGAATGGTACCTCTGATGCAGGGAATGTATTTAAGTCAGTGAGCGGCAGGGTGCCATAGGGTTTCAAGTCATTATAGCGCGGATCTGTATTATGCCATTGTATAAGCGCATTAATGTTGGTGAGCGCTGTTTGCAAATCTGCTGCGCTTAATGTTGATGGCGTTGGTGCTGCTGTAGGCGCTACACCGGTTGTTGGAACTGGCGTAGTTGCAAGCCCAGCTAGAATTGCGTTAACGGGTGTTGTGGGGGCGTCGATGGTCACTGCGCCTGCCTTTGCGCATGACCCAAGGCATGTCTGGTCAGTTGCCGCACAGGTGCTGCAATCTGGCGCTGGTGCTGCGGGTGCAGATTGTTTTGGTTGTTCTTGTGCGATGGCTAGTGTCTTTGCTTGTTCTTCAGCTAAAATTTCTGCAACGTTTGGATTCAACCCTAGAATTTGTCCAGCCAATATTGCCTGTGCGGAGGAGCAATTCATGTCATTGGCGCAGGTTGCTATCGCCGGGTCTCCTGGTTGTGCATTCTGTGCTGCGGTCAGGTTACCGATGCAGATCGGATCATTGACACAAGTCGCTGCAGCTGCTTGTATTGGGTCACCACAGGCGGTAATGCATCCTGTGTCGCCTGCCGTAGGGCATGGGGCGCTCATGCAATTTTTGTATTGGGTTAATGCGGCATTCATTGGTTCTGCGGTCCCCAATGCATTTATCAGATTATTTGTTGCCGCCAGCATGAAGGCTATTCCTGTGATTATTATTATCTTATTCATTTTCATGGTATTTCTCCTTTTTTTATTTTGTTTTATTTACTCAGTAAGGTAATGATTGCGGTATATTTTTTAGGGGTCAAACTCAGCGCGGTTTGGCCATTTGGGGTGCCGTTTCTGGTTAGCTTGGTGTTTGCGCCTTTGCTTATAAGTAGATTGACAATGTCAGTATAGCCACGTGATGCTGCCGTCATGAGCGGGGTAAACCCAGCTTTGTCCATGGCGTTAATTTGCACTCCAGGGATGCCTAAAAGTGCGGCAACGGTTGTTGTGGAACCTTTAGAGCTAGCAATTGCGCTATTGAGCGGAATATTGCCGTGAGCATCTTGCGTGTTAATATTGGCTGCAGTAATTGTCATTTTTACCGCTGGGGCTGCTGCAGGTGCTAGTGGCAAGGTTATGGGTGCAACCGGTTTTGCCTTTGCCGTGGTGTTTTTTGGCGCAACAGGTTTTGCCTTTGATTTTGCCGTGGTTTTGGACTTGGCTTTTGTTGTCTTCTTTTTTGCCGCCAGACAATCAGATGCCATTCCGGCTATCAGAGCAGAAATTCCCATCAGAATTACCATTTTATTCATCTTCATTACGCGTCTCCCTTTTGGCCACTTTGGGCCAGTTATTATTATGGCCGACCACCCTTCCTACTTCGGAGGGATTGCGACCATCTACTTATTACTAACTTTAGCGTAAATAAATTAGTTTCAATTTGTCAACAATGTTGCAAAATTAGTAGTGATTGTGTGATTAGGGGAGGGGTATTGGAGATTGAAAGTTGAAATATTTTATTGCTGATTGGTAATGGGGAGCGGGGCAATACTATAGAAAATCGAGGATTTTTCCTAAATTCATATATTTGTTTATACTACATGCATAACTTAGACCATTAAATAAGTAGGCTAAAAATATGAATAATAATCGGGCTGATAATGCCAAAAAGCATACTGAAGAACCAAAAATGACCGTATCGCATGAGCACCAGGCTCGTGTGGAAAAGGTTGCGGCAATGCGCGCTGTAGGAATAGAACCCTGGCCAGCAAATAAAGAGGTCACCGCGACCTGCAAAGATGTGCTTGATGAATTTGAACATGAAGCTGAAAAAAAAGTATATGCAGTCGCTGGTAGAATTATGGCCAGGCGTGAGCATGGCAAAACCGCTTTTGTCACCATTCAAGATGCTTCTGGTAGGTTACAGCTCTACGTCCGCCAAGATGTGCTTGGTGAAGCTGCATTTACGCAATTCCAGCATTTTATTGACGTTGGCGACATCATTTGGGTTTCTGGAACTTCATTCAGAACCAAGATGGGGGAAATAACGCTCAAAGTTGAAGCGCTTGAGCTTTTAAGCAAATGTTTGCATCCGCTACCGGAAAAATTCCATGGCCTTACTGACATTGAAACTATTTATCGTCAGCGTTATTTGGACCTTATTACCAATCCAGAAAGTAAGCAGCGCTTTGTGCGTCGGTCCCAGATTATCAAAACGATGCGGGAATTTTTTGATGCGCATGGTTACATTGAAGTAGAAACCCCGATGCTCCATCCAATTCCTGGTGGTGCAGCAGCTAAGCCATTTGTGACCCATCACAATGCGCTTGATAGGCAACTTTATTTGCGCATCGCGCCAGAACTGTATTTAAAGCAGTTGGCAGTTGGTGGGTTCGAACGTGTGTATGAAATTAACCGCAACTTCCGTAACGAGGGAATTTCCACGCGGCATAATCCTGAATTTACGATGATCGAGTTTTACACGGCTCATAAGGATTACCATTTTGTTATGAACTTTGTGGAACAGTTACTGCGCAAGGCAGTGCTAGAGACATGTGGTGAGTTGATCATACCGTTTGGCGACCTTGAGCTTGATTTTGCATCTCCGTTTGCACGGCTGAGCATGCGGGACGCGGTTATTAAATATGGCAAATTAAAACCAGAAGATATTGCCGAAGGTAACATTGATCGTGTTATTAAGGAGCACGGCGTGCGGCTTAATAATACTAAAGCTTCATGGGGAGAAAAGCTCATGGCCCTGTTTGAAGAATTTGTGGAGCCAAATCTTATTAATCCTACTTTTATTATAGATTTTCCTATTGAAGTTTCTCCGCTTGCAAAACGGGATGCGAACAATCCGGCCATCGCGGCCCGCTTTGAGCTTTTTGCTGCCCGTATGGAGTTGGCTAATGGTTTTAATGAATTAAATGATCCGTTTGACCAGGCTGAGCGATTCCGCGACCAGGCTAAGGCGCATGCAGCGGGTGATGCAGAGGCGCATCATTATGATGCTGATTATATTCAGGCACTTGAGTATGGGCTGCCGCCAACGGTTGGCGTTGGTATTGGGATTGACCGGTTGACCATGCTGTTGACCAGTACGACTTCAATCAAAGATGTGATCTTGTTTCCTACTCTGAAAAAGCGGGACTAAGACGGGCTTGTCTTAAAGAAGCTTTTTTTGATGCCCTACGCGGGCGAGCGGCAGGGGTTTGCTTGTGCAAGCCCCTGCACCCAACACAAATAAGATGTTCCATCTTATTTATCTTCCCGTACGTCTCTATGGCAAGTCTGCTACGTCGTATTTCCTTCGCCCTTGAAAATTTTAAGTCTGCCAGATAAGAATCAGTCAGACTTAATTTTCTGCGGTCTTCCTCCTTCGCTGAAGCTACGGCGGACAGGCTGGCAACGAGCAGATAGCTTTAGTCCGCCATAGCCGAAGGCGACGGCTGGGACACTCATCATTTTTTCAAAACGTTTCGGTCTACCGAGAGACTACAAAGGTGCCAGGGGCAAGAGATTAAGATTGATCAGGGCGCCAGCGATTGTTGGTGATTTTTGTGAATTCCTCTCGTCATGTACAAAAAAAATAAATAATCTCAACCGTGCATCCTGAAGGTAGCGAAAGCGAACTTGAAGGACGCGGTTACCGTCTTCTAATCCTCATCAATACGCACAAAAACGTCATTCGGGCTCTATCTCTGTACTTATGGAATTGACTGTAGTTATAGTGCAATAAAATGAGTATTTTTGTTGTAATAAAAAAGGGTGCGATGTGAAGAGAAATAGTATGCGGTATCAGCTTTATGGTGTGGTTTTATTGGTTTTGCTGCAACATGTATCATCAGCGCGGGCAGCCGATGATATGATAACGGTGCATAATGACACCAGCCAAGATTTGTTTGCCAAAATTTACTATTACTACAAAGGCGCACCGATTTTAAGTGTTACCAATATTGAGCGTATTCCGGCACACAGCACGAAAAAGATTAAACGTCCCGTACGTAAGTTATATAAAATCGTACCACCTGCATACTATGATCGGCAACTCGTTTTTTCTGCTGATTCTAGCGTATTTAAATCTCCGCTTTCTGAGACAGCCTATACAAAGTTAGCATCAACCAATGTTGGGGGCCTTACGCATGGTTCTGATTTTACGTTAGAAAAGGATTCGCAGGGCAATCTAAAAGGACATAGTCTGGTAAGTAAAGTTAAAGGAGTCGCCGTACAGGTGGGAACGCTTGTTGTAGGGCCTGCTGTCAAAGCGGTGGTTAAAAAAACCAACCCTGCAATAAAGGACAACCCGTACAAAAATGTGGTGGCATCGGTGCGGGTGGGCAATGGGCTTTCGTCAGCAGAAACTGCGTATCTTGCAAAGCATGCACCGCTGGTTAAGGTTGCGCTGGAAGCATTTTTGCAAATAAAGCTTGATGGCAAGTATGTGCCTAAAATTGCATTAGTTTGTAGCGGCGGTGGCTACCGCGCCATGGCCGGAACCCTAGGATCATTGGTAGGGTCAGAAAATATTGGGCTTTTGAATGCCACAACATGGCTTGTTGGTCTTTCTGGTTCAACATGGGCTATTGGACTTGGCACTACAACCGGACTGCCGTTTGAAAAATTTAGATCTGCGTTAGTTGCCAACATGCAAAAACATCCCAAAGACATTACGCAAGCGCAAGGGTCTGCTTTGTTTGATACCGTATTGGTTAAGTATGCATTTGATCAGAATTTAACGCTCATTGATCTGTATGGTAATTTGCTGACCAATCGATTATTAACAGGGATGGTCAAGGATCCATTTCGTGTATATATGTCCGAGCAAGTGAAGGTTCTAGAAAATGGCTCTCGGCCATTTCCTTTGTATTCTGCTGTACAAAAACGTAGAAGTACTAATTCCCTTTCTTATAGGTGGTGGGAATTCAGCCCGTATGAAGTTGGCAGCGCTGAAGTGGGTGCCTATGTACCAACATGGGCTTTTGGGCGAACGTTTAATAAGGGCAAGTCCACTAACTTTGCACCCGAGCAGACCTTAGGATTTTATCTGGGTATCTTTGGATCAGCATTTGCAGCAGATGTTAATAAGGTGCTTGATACTATAAAAGGTGATGTTGTTGATTCCAATAAAAAAGCGGTAGCCGATTTTGTGTTTAAACAGATGGTTGCTGCGGCAGGTGCTGATGAAACGGTTAAAACAATTGGCAACAAGCGCATCAAATTTTCTTGGGGTGAACTTGCTGATTTTACTACTGGTATGCCACAGGAAAAACTTGTTGGAGAAAAAGAGATTCGTCTTTCTGATGGTGGTATCGCTTTTAATCTCCCCTATCCGCTTGTCAGTGGAGAAAGAGCAGAAAGAAAAGCCGACGTGCTGATCTTTTTAGATTATTCTTCAGGGATAGAAAAAGCAGAAGCACTGCGTGCTTGCGAGGCATATGCTAAGGAGAAAAAATTAAAGTTCCCTGTGATTAATTATACTAACATTGCCAAAAAAGCAGTTTCGGTGTTTAAAGATCCAAAAGATGCGTCGGTGCCAGTGGTTGTTTATATGCCGCTGATACAAGACAATACGTTGTGGCAGGTGAATAAAAACAAACCAGAGTTTGCGGCATTTGCTCCGTATGTGGAGGCCTTTGATCCGGTCGCTTGCACGGAAAATGGTTACTGTAGCACTTTTAATTTTGTATATACCTTGGAGCAGGCAAAGCAGCTCAGTGCCTATACTGAGTTTGTTATGATGGCAAGCAAAGGGGTTATTGTTGATGCCATTAAAGGAGTGGTTACTGCCAAATCGAAGTAGCTTCATTTGTAAAAATCCGTTACCTTAGATACCGCACAACACAACAATAACATTGCAAACAGGAATCTCAGTGACTACAACAGTTCAAGGTGAAAAATATCTCTGGAAGATTCCAGCGTATGACAAGCAGGCAGTGCTCGACATAGCATCCGCTTACAATCTTTCATTTCCTATTGCGCAAACACTTTTGACGCGCGGGTTCACTGAAAAAAAAACAATTGATGAATTCTTGTTCAGCTCCTTTGAGCGGGATGTTGCCAATCCAGTTTTGATGAAGGATGCGCAAAAAGCAGTTGACCGTATTTTGTTCGCGATTGAAAATGGTGAAAAAATTCTTGTTGCCGGTGATTATGATGTTGACGGTATTACTTCATCAGCTTTGATGTTAATCAGCCTATTGCCATTGGGTGCCGATATCAATTTCTTTTTACCTAACCGTGTGCGTGATGGTTACGGACTTTCCACCAAGGTGGTCGAACGTGCGGCAGCAAATAACTATAAAGTTATTGTCACGGTCGACAATGGTATTACCGCCTTTGAACCGGCAGAAAAAGCCAAAGAGCTCGGTGTTGATTTGATTATCACTGATCACCACAGGCCCCATGCGCATGTGCCCGATGCATTTGCGATTGTAAATCCGAATCAAGAAGATTGTCCCTATCCGTTTAAAGTGCTAGCTGGTGTTGGCGTAACTTTTAAGCTTCTTTCATTACTTTATGCGATGAAGAAATTAGAGCTGCCAGCAAAAGCATACGAATTATTATTATTAGGTACTGTAGCGGATGTGGTGCCGCTTATTGGAGAAAATAGATTTTGGGTTCGGCATGGGCTGACTTATATTAATAAAATTGAATCACCGTCTTTTAAAGTTCTTAAAGACAATAGCAAATTGGTTAAACCACGAATATCATCTACTGATATTGGTTTTTCCATTACGCCTCAAATTAATGCGCTCGGTCGTCTTCAAGACGCGCGGCAAGGTGTAAAATTTTTAATTGGTTCTGACCAACAAGAAACAGAAGAAGTGGGGCGTATACTCCTTGAACTTAATCAAGCGCGTCGCGATATTGAACGGTCTATCTTCCAGCAAATTAAAGCAGAAATAGACAGCAAGCGCATAGACCTCGATAAAGAGAATGTGATTATGGCAGCAGGTGATTCATGGCCGCCCGGTGTTATTGGCCTTGTGGCATCCCGTTTGGTTTCTGCATACGGTAAACCAACCATTTTGTTTCACTTGAATAAAAAAGGGCAGGCAAAAGGTTCATGCCGATCGATTCCTGAATTTAATATGTTTGATGCGCTACAAAATTCACATGCATTGCTAGAACAATTTGGTGGCCACTCATTGGCGGCAGGGCTGAGTTTAAAAGCGGAAAATCTGCCGGCGCTCAAAGCAAATCTTGAACGGTTAGTGGCGGAACAATTAACGCCTGAAGATTTAAAACTTCGTCTCACGCTTGATGCGCAGGCAACGCTTGGTGATTTAACCAAAAAGTTTCTTACTGATTTGGAACATTTAGAGCCATTTGGTAATGAAAACAGGCAGCCAGTCTTTTATATTAATGATGTGGTGCAGGTACAAAAGCCGCAGCTGCTTAAAGATTTGCATGTAAAATGCAGTGTGTTTGCTGACGGTGTTATCAAACCAGTTATGTTTTTTAATCGACCAGAACTGTTTGAACTTTTTATGGAATGTGGTGATACACCATTTGCCATAGCAGGACAGATTATGGAAAACCATTGGAATGATCGCGTGAACATTGAGCTTAATGGTTTGGATGTTGCAAGGATAAATAAATGAGCAGTGTCATTACTATCGACGGACCTGCAGCAAGTGGCAAATCTACTGCTGCACGGTTATTAGCACAAGCGCTGGGCTGGCATCATTTAAATTCTGGGTTATTGTATCGGGGCCTTGCTTATGCATTAATGGAAAAAGGTGGTTACACGCTTGCAATGCTCGCGCATCCTAAAGAAAAAGATTTGGTGTTATACCTTGCGCCAGCGAGATTTGTATATGCCTTTGATGATGAACGCGGTGCGATCATTTTCGACGGTAAAAACATTACGGCACAGCTTAAAAGTAGCACCATAGACTTTGCTGCATCTACGATAAGCACGAATGCAGATGCTCGTCTTGTTTTGATGGCAGTGCAGCATGAACTTGCGCGCAAATATAATCTTGTTGTTGACGGGCGCGACAGTGGATCAGTTGTGTTTCCTAATGCGATAGTGAAATTTTATTTGACTGCGCCGCTTAACGTTCGTGCTATACGCTGGCAGGCCATGCAAAGCAAGCGCGGTTACGCTATTGATATTGAACAAGCACAAGCACAGATTGAAAATCGTGATGCACGTGACATGCATAGAAAATTAGCACCGCTTATTATCCCCGAAGGTGCGATTGTTATTGACAATGGAGAGCTTAATCCCTTGCAGACACTCGACGTCATGTTGAGCAATATGATACAGGGCGAGTAATAATTTAATAAAAAAAGGGGCGCCATTTGGCACCCCTTAATAATCAAATATGTATCTTATTTCGTTGGTTGTTTTTTAGCTACTTGCTTAGCTTTGTTCGCAGGCTTCTTCACGGCAGTTTTTGTTGTGGTCTTGGTCACTGTCTTTGGATTGTCCAAAGGAGATTTGGCAAAAGCAGCCGGTAAAACTTCATCCATAGTTTTGACGTATATTAATTCAACGCCTTGCAAATCAGTGTCCTTGAGAATTTCTTTGATGTCATCAAAATTTTCATGAGGGACAATAACCCGTTTAAAACCATGCTGTTTTGCGGCAAGCAATTTTTCCTTAAGACCACCAACAGAAAGCACGCGCCCTTGCAGCGTAATTTCACCAGTCATAGCAAAATCGTTCAGTGTTGGATTATTAGTCAGTGCTGAAACGAGCGCAGTGCACATCGTTATACCTGCAGAAGGGCCATCTTTTGGAGTAGCACCTTCAGGAAGGTGGATGTGGATGTCGCGCGTGGTGTAAAATGAGCTTGCAATGCCCAGCGATTTTGCTTTTGATCGAATGTAACTCAGTGCTGCTTGCGCGGATTCTTGCATAACTTCACCGAGCTGTCCGGTCAAGGTCAAGTTACCTTTGCCACCAGGAATAACTGTTGTTTCAATTTCAAGAATGTCACCACCCATTTCGGTCCAAGCAAGTCCTGTTGCAAGACCAATTCTTTCCTTGGTTTGATTCAGTGTTGTTTTTTTGAACCCAGGGTTGCCGAGCCATTCTTTCACGTGCTCCAGGGTAACCTCTATAGATTTACCTTCCTTGTTGAGGATGTGCTGAATGGTTTTGCGCATGAGTTTAGTCAACACACGTTCAAGTTGGCGTACACCAGCTTCTTTGGTGTATTCAGTGACAACAGCCAAAAGCGCTTCATCATTAATGCTGAATTGGCGTGCAGTAAGGCCATATTCAGAAAGTTTTTTAGGGATGAGGAACTTGCGGGCGATCTCAATTTTCTCTTCATCGGTGTAGCCAGCGAGGGAAATGATTTCCATACGATCATAGAGCGCGTAGGGAATGCCATCTACCATATTGGCAGTTGCGATGAACATTACCTTGGAAAGATCATATTCTACATCAAGAAAGTGATCGGTGAAGGTGTTGTTTTGTTCTGGATCGAGCACTTCAAGCAGTGCTGAAGCAGGGTCACCATGCATATCGCGTGATATTTTGTCTATTTCATCCAGGAGAATGACCGGGTTAACGCATTTTGCTCGTCTCATTGCGTGCAGTATTTTACCGGGCAATGCACCGACGTAGGTTCTACGGTGACCTCTAATTTCTGCTTCATCGCGCATACCACCAAGAGATATGCGATAGAATTCTCTGCCAAGACTTGTGGCTATAGATTGTGCCAGGGAAGTTTTACCAACGCCGGGAGGCCCAACAAGACATATAATAGGAGAGCGTTCGAATTTACTTGAAAACTTTTTAGCCGCTATGAATTCGATGATGCGTTCTTTGGCTTTTTTAAGACCAGCATGATTTTTGCTGAGCATCTTTTCAGCTTCAGCAAGGCTCAGATTGTCTTTGCTTGCTTTATGCCAAGGTAGGGAAATCATCCAATCAACATAGTGGCGGCTTACGACAGCTTCAGAAGAAAGCGGTGGCATCTGCTCAAGTCGTTTGAGCTCTTTTTCCACTTTTTCCATAGCTTCTTTAGGAAGGTGAAGCGATTTTGCTTTGCTTTTTAGTGCAGCAATTTCAGCTGATTGGTCTTCACGGCCGAGTTCCTTATGGATGGCTTTCATCTGTTCAGCAAGGTAATATTCGCGTTGATTTTTTTCTACTTGGTTTTGGACTCTGCCGCGGATGCGCTGTTCTGTTTCCAGAATTTCAATTTCTTTGGCAATCAGCGCACAGAGCCTGAGCATACGTTTGCCCAGGTCAACGATTTCCAAAATTTCTTGGCGTTCATGAAATGACAGGTTATTGATATGCACTGCTATAGTGTCAGTGATATAATCCATTTCTTGTGGTTTTTTGGTATCAAGGGCCAAATCTGTTGGCATTTTTTCATTAAGTCGTGCATAGGAAAGATAGAAAGCTTTAAGCTGACGCCAGATAGCTTCAGTTTCTGCGCTGGTGCCCAAGTGGGTTGTTGGCATGTCTTGGCAATAAACGCCCAGAAAGTCATGCTCAGGTTCAGTACGCACAATACGAGCGCGACAAATACCTTCAGCTAAGATTTTAAGCGCCCCATTAGGCATACGCATAACTTGCAAGATAGTTGAGCGGGTACCGTACTCAAAAACATCCTCACGTCCAGGGTTTTCCACCTTGGAATCCTTTTGGGAGGTGATAAAGATGGTTTTGTTGTTTTTGAGCGCAAATTCAACTGCCTGGATGGAAGACTGTCTACCTACAATAATAGGTATGATGCTTTTGGGCAAAATAACTACATTTTTGAGCGGCAAGAGTGCCAAAAAGGCTGATTCTGATTCTTCTGGCAGGCCAAATGACTCTAATGCCTCGAGAACCGCCGCTTTGCTCGGCTTCTTTTTTGTTTTATTGATATCCATTTTTATCCTTCATACCAGTTTTTAATGCGTTTTTATGGCTGATATCAATGGTCCAGGCAGGCCCGAACGGTACACTTGATGTATCTCGCCCCCAATTTGTCTAGTGCTCACCTCACAAATGTTCCGTGAGTATTCAAGAAATCAGCTTCAAAATCTGAATCCTTCACGGAATGTTTTAAATGTGATGATTGTCCCAATAAGGGTAGGATTCACGTTTTTTTTGTCAATGAAAATCCATTGCCGACAAGCCTCTTTAAAATGATTGGCTCTCGGGTTAAAGATACTATATACTATAGCACTCTTTATGTGGCCCATCAAGGCTATATTGGAAAAATATGGGATTCTAATTATTAATAAAAATTCCATTTGAAATCATTGAGTGATTCAATGATGGGTAGGTTTTGTGGTACATGGTTATAATAAGGACTTGTTAGTGTGGAGGTGGAAAAAAACCTTGCTGGGGCGGGAGTATAATTGATATATCTTTTGTACAAATGGGAATCATTTGTTATAGTAGTTTTTAGTGATTTAGTGTTGTAAATTTTATTTAATATCATAATTTTCTAAAGGGAAAATCTGTATGATTAAGCGTATAGCAACTATGCTGTTTGGTAAGTTTGAAAGTCATGAGGAGCTGAGCAAGTTCCTTAAATTGGCTCTCATGTTCGGTCTTATCATTGGTACCTATTGGGCAATGCGTCCTATTAAGGACAGTATTTTTGATGCGGTTGTTGGTGGAAGTTCGCTTTGGATGGCCAAGATTCTTTCCATTATTATTATTGCACCATTGGTTGTTGTGTATAGCAAATTGATCGACAAATTTGCACGTCACAAAGTTTTTTATGGCATTTTGGCCTGCTATATCGTTATGGCAGCATTGTTTGCGCTTGCATTTATGCATCCAACTCTTGGGCTTGCAAACAAAGTGTCTTCTCCTGATCGTCTGCTTGGTTGGGCTTGGTATGTGTACGTGGAAAGCTTCGGCTCATTCATCGTTGCGCTTTTCTGGGTTATCACCACAGATATCACGATGCCAGAATCAGCAAAGCGTGGATTCCCTATCGTTTCCGTGTTCGGCCAGTTGGGTAACCTTTTTGGGCCATGGATTTTGAGCGCTAAGTTCCTTGGTTTTTCTCATAGTGCTCCTATTGTTGCTATTCTTGCGGTTATGATGATCCTTATTTTGTTCTTGATGTACCGCTTTATGAATACTACGCCTCAGTATCTTTTGACCGGTTATCACCAAAATCAACATGCTGCTGATGTTAAAGATGAAGAACCAGGCTTTTTAGAAGGTCTTAAGTTGCTGTTCTCTCATACCTATTTAATGGGTATCTTCTTTATCGTAAGTGTTTACGAAATTATTATCACTGTTATTGACTATCACTTTAAGCAAGCGGTATTTGCAAGCGCGGCTGGTGAAGTTGAAAAAGCAGCAATTTTGCAAGACTATGCTTCTTATGTTGGTCTTGTTGCATTGGTTTGTCTTGCTCTTGGTGTGAGCAATATTCAACGTAAATTGGGTATGCTTGCTTCCTTGATTATGTTGCCTATTTTGGTGGCTTTTGCGATTGTTATGATTACCTGGCATCCAAGCTGGTTACAACTTGCTTTCTGGATCATGGTATTCTCGAAAGCAGTTAACTACGCTTTGAACCAACCAACGATGAAACAGCTTTATATTCCGACTTCAAAAGAAGCTCGTTACAAGTCTCAGGGCTGGATTGAAATGTTCGGTTCACGTAGCGCAAAAGCGATGGCTTCTGGCGGAAATGGTTACTACAAAGTCCTTGGTGCTAACACCTACTTGCTCATAGCTTGCGTGGCTTCATTGGGCTTGGTTGGCGTTTGGATGCTGGTTGCTTTGTCTGTTTCTAAACAGTTCAATAAAGCTATCGCCAATGATGAGGTGGTATGTTAGTAGTTGCACTTTCAACTATTGAACAAGGCACTTTACTTATGATGTAATAATAAAAGGTCTTCTGGTGCATGTTTGTACTGGAAGACCTTTTTATATATATTCTTTTTTTGGGTTGGTTGCGCAGTACACTAGAAAAACCGTTTTTTTGAAGGGGTTCCCGCATGGGCATGAAGCCGTTTTCAGCATCAACATTAGAGATGGGTAGTGAGCAAGAAGAGCGGTATTACGAGCGGTTAAAAATTGTTTTTCTAACAGTGGCATTTTTTTGTGTTATTGGCTCTTACACAGTAGCCAAGGAGTTGAAAAACTCAGTTTTCCTTTATATTGTTGGACGTGAATATATTCCGATTATGCGGGCGCTTTCATTAGTCTTTTTTATTCCCGCAATATTGCTGTATACCAGGCTTGTTGACAAGATCAGGCGCTATCATTTATTATGCCTGTATAGTGCGTTTTTTGGTATTGTAGGTTTGATTTTTGCCTATTATTTGGGGCATCCAACAATCGGTCTTGCCAACACTGATTCGAGTAAATATCGAATCTTTGGTTGGCTTTTTTACTTTTTTATTGAAGGATACTCTCCTTTTGTGGTATCGGTGTTTTGGGCCTATGCTAACTCTATAAGTAGCGCAAAAAGTGCTAAAGACCATTATGGTTGGATGGTTTCCGGATCAAAATTGGGTGGAATGCTTACTGCCGGACTCGCTTGGATATTTCTTGGCATGCAGGATGGTAATGGTAATCCACTTTCTACCGATGTGCATAACCATCAAGTCCTAATGGCCGGGATATCATTACTGTTGCTTATTGTGCCTGCGGTGGTGATTCTGATGATTAAAAAAATCCCTGGACGCTTTTTACATGGTTATGAGGCTGCATATCAGGTTGAAAAACATAAAAAAGAGCTCCATAAAGAAGATGCCGGAATGTTTACGGGTCTTAGATTGTTGATCAAATATCCTTATGTAATGGGTATTTTTGGAATGACCTATTTTTATGAGGTTATTTCCACGGTGTTAAGTTACGTTAAAATTGGCGTTGCGCAGTCGAATAATGAAACGATGTCTGGCACTCTGCGCTATCTTCTAGAAATCATATTTGTGACTCATTGTGTTGGTTTTGTGATCTCATTAGTTGGTACGAGCTACCTGTTTAGGAAGTTGGGTACACGGCGTTGCCTGCTTTTAATTCCTGCCACAGCTGGCATAGTACTTGTGTATTTTATGCTGAGTGGTTCAACGGCTACAGCCTTGCTTGTTGCTTCTGTTGCCTTGCAAGCAGTTAATTATGCCTTTAGTTGGCCGCTACGGGAAAGTTTGTATATACCGACCATTAAAGATATTAAATTTAAGTCTAAGTCGTGGGTAGATGCTTTTGGGAGCAAATTTGCTAAAACGAGTGGTTCAGCCTTTAACTTTGCCGTGGCAGGGCTGAGTGCGACCGCTTTTTCAAATGCTTATTCGATCTTTTTTACCGGACTTATAGGTATGTGGCTTGGGACAGCATATTTGTTGGGCCGGCGCTTTGACGAGGCAGTTGCCAATGATGAAGTTATTGGGGCAGAAGAGAACGAGTAAAAAAGCGCGGTTCAGTGCCTTTTAAATTGTCTTTTTGCCCGGATTTGTTACAATTTTATGAGCGTGTATATTTTATAATTCTTGTCTTCTTTAACGGGGGTGGCTGCCCAACGGTGTTGGTTAAGCCCAGAAGACAATAGAGGTAACCCCTAGAAGGATTTTATATGGATGATAAAAAGAAAAATGTTGATTTTAGAGATTTAGTTGGCGCGGGCGTCCATTTTGGACACCAAAAGAACCGCTGGTGCCCTAAAATGGCCCCTTATATCTGGGGACATAAGAACAATATTCATTTGATTGATATTTCTAAGACTGCCCATCAGTTGGAAAAATCAGCAAAATTCCTAGAAGGGATCGCTGCACAAGGTAAGTCTATTCTATGGGTTGGAACTAAAAAACCAGCGCAAGATATTATCAACAGGTATGCAGCTGAACTTGGCATGCCGTTTGTAAGTCACCGTTGGATTGGTGGTACTTTGAGCAATAAGGACCAGGTAAGAAAGTCGATAACCAAGCTTTTACACTTGGAAGATATTCTTGCAAAGGCAGCTCTTTCTCCTCATTACACAAAAAAAGAACTTAATACATATCAGAAGATGGCTGAACGTTTGAAAAAGAACATCGGCGGTATTCGCAATATGGCATGGCCTTTGGGCGCTATCGTGCTTGTTGACGTTAAAAAAGAGCGTTCAGCGCTTAAAGAAGCGTCCATTATGGGTGTTCCTGTTGTCGGCTTGGTTGATACCAATAGCGATCCAGGTGGCGTTGATTACGTAATCCCAGCTAACGATGACTCCCCGCGTTCAATACAGATCCTTATTGAGCACTTGGCTCAGGGCGCAGCTCGTGGCATAGCTTCAGCTAAGCAAAATAAGTCTGCTCAACAAGAAGAGATGGCTGCAAAAAGAGCCGCTGATGCTAAAAATAAAATGGTAAAAAAAGAAACCAAGCCTGAAGCAGCAGTTAAATCAGCTGCGGCGGCTCCGGTTGCTGAGGCTACAGCTAAGGCGGAAGCGCCTAAAAAAGCTGTTAAAGCAGTTAAAAAAGATGAAGAAGCTACAAGCAACTAAAAGTTTTCTTTAGAGCTTATGGCCTATGCAAGGTGATTTATTTTTGGAGAGGTGTCGGAGTGGTCGAACGAGCACGATTGGAAATCGTGTATGTTCTGAAAGGGGCATCGAGGGTTCGAATCCCTCTCTCTCCATACTACGCACCGCTGCGCGTCAGCTTCGTATGGCAGGCCATCTTTTTAAATGAAGAAGAGAAGGCTTGAGTAGTCAGCATTGAGATCTATTGGTTGATAGTAGTTCCATGAAAATTGTCGAGCTCGATTGAAATGAGAGCTCGATTTAAAAATCTGGGGAGGCAATAAAGAACAATCGCTTAATCTGTCAGGCCCGAAAGGGAGCAGCAGGAGCGGTATGTATCTTGTATACGCTTCCCCGGTTCTTTATGAAGAGAAAGTGGTTTTGAGTTAATTTTCTTGGGGATGGCGCCGGTAGGGGCCATAGAGAGCATCAGGAGCGGTATGTATCTTGTATATGCCTCCCCAGTTTGTTAGAAAATTTTTAGAAATATATAACGATGCGCAATGCGCATGAAACGTAACAGTCTATGAGCGGTGTTAATCTTAATCTTGCACGTAAATGGCGGTCCAAGAATTTTGACCAAATAGTTGGTCAAGAGCTTTCCGTTAAAATGCTTAAAAATAGTTTGTATCGGGGGCACTTCTTCCCGGTCTACCTGTTTGCTGGGCAACGCGGTTGCGGGAAAACTAGTACTGCTCGTATCTTTGCAACAGCGCTTAATTGTGAGCAATTACCACTTTTTCAAAAGCATCCGCAAACGTCTCCAATTCCTTGTCTGACGTGTGCTTCCTGTTTGGCTATGTCATGTGGCAATCACCCTGATTTTTTTGAGCTTGATGCGGCTTCCCATACCGGTATCGACACCATTCGTACCATCATTGATGCTTCGCAGCTCACCCCACTTATTGGGTCTAAAAAGATTTATCTCATTGATGAAGCACACATGCTCAGCAAGGCGTCATTCAATGCGCTACTTAAAATTTTAGAAGAACCACCTCAATCGGTTGTTTTTATTTTGGCAACCACCGACCCACAAAAAATTATTGAAACGGTTAAGTCCCGTTGCTTCCAGGTG
>Ga0206948_1141_pt1 | contig 17348 bp, 18 predicted proteins | sample Alteio_BWOrgHeat_FD_153236 | JGI IMG/M metagenome (GOLD analysis project Ga0206948, IMG submission 153236) | Enriched cells from forest soil in Barre Woods Harvard Forest LTER site, Petersham, Massachusetts, United States -... | ecosystem: Environmental > Terrestrial > Soil > Temperate forest > O... | reverse complement strand
TGGAAATATCATCCGGCAGTTGATCGTGTCTGAACTGCAAAATCTCTTGCAGAACAGCAGCGCGGGTTTCGCGCCGGAGATTTTATCGAAGGCGCAACATGCGGCGGCGGCCTGTAAAGCGGGCGTGCCGCGGGTGCATATCATCAACGGCAAGGTGGATGAAGGGTTGCTGGCGGAAGTCTTCTCGAACGAAGGCATCGGCACGCTTATCTACGCGAACGAGTATCAGCAGATCCGGGCCGCGAAGAAGAAAGATGTGCGAGCGATCCAGTTGCTGACGAAGGCGGCGGTGGAATCCGACGAGCTGGTGAAGCGGACGCGGACGATGATCGAAAAAACTTTGACGGATTATTACCTGTTCGAGACAGACAAGAATCCGGTGGCGTGTGTGGCGCTGCATATCTATCCCGAACAGAAGAAAGGGGAGCTGGCTTGCCTGTATGTCAGCGCGGCGCATGAGAACCAGGGGATAGGACGGAAGCTGATCCAGTTCGTGGAGAACAAGGCGCGGGAGATCGGCTTGAGCGAATTGATCACGTTGTCCACGCAGGCGTTCACGTATTTTCAATCCAAGGGCGGGTTCGCGGAGGGGACGCCGGATGATCTGCCGCCGGCGCGGCGCGAGAAATATGACCAGAGCGGGCGGAACTCGAAGGTGTTGGTGAAGAAACTGACGAAGGTTTAACGGGGCCGTTTTGCGAGGTCGTGGGTACTTTGGGGAGATTTTTAGAGGGTTCGATTACGAGGAAATTTTTGTATATTGGCTTAAAAAAACTAAGCCCCACCTCTCCCCGTCCCTCTCCCCCAATTTCATTGGCGGAGAGGGGGATCGGAGCGTCGGGTTGGCGGATGAGTGCGGAGAATTTTTGGGTGTGTTGGCGGGAAGGTGTAGGAACTGGGGACTGGAAAGTCCCCAGAACCCGCAGGTTGGAAAACCTGCACTGCGGAATTGCGGGTCGCGCGTGGGTCGCGGGATTGGTGGTGCTATAAGTGGCAACTGCGTTGCCAGCGAACAGCGGAGTTTACGTTCTCCGGTTTTTTTTGCGGATATCAAACGCTTGGAATTCGTGAATCACAGACGCAGCCGTATCTCTCTACGGTTTCGGGCGGGACGCCCGAAACTACAGGCCGGAGGCCTGTGCCACCCAGGGAATAGCGAGCGCGATGATCGCGGGTTCTAGTTGTGTGAGGATTTTTCTGATGGATTCTGATATTAAAATACCTGAAGCCTGTGGGGCGACTTGTGAGCGATTGAAGGTTGCACCGTCGCAATACCTTTTGGCGGTGGATATTTCGGCGCAGAGTGTTTCGCTGTTTGAGGGCGGGCGGTTTGTGAAAAAGTATCGGTGTTCGACCTCGCGGTTTGGCATTGGGCAGGTTGAAAATTCGCGGTGCACGCCGCTGGGGTTGCATCGGATCGCGGAAAAGATCGGTGATGGCGCTTTGCCGGGGACGGTTTTCAAAGGGCGCGAGGTGGCTGGGCATGTGGATGAAATCGGCGTGACGGCGGCGAAGATCACCACGCGAATCTTATGGTTGGAGGGGATGGAGCCGGGCTTCAATCAAGGCGGCAACGTGGATACGCACCGGCGTTATATCTACATCCACGGCACGGGTGACCAAGATTCCATCGGCCGGCCCGCATCTTCCGGCTGCATCCATCTTGCTGACCCGGATTTGATCGCGTTGTTTGATCTGCTGCCGAGCGGGACGCTGGTGTGGATCGCGGAGCGGTGAGCGGTCTGATCACTTCTGGGCGGCTTGCTGTTTTTGGATCTGATTGGCGAGGTCGTTGTATTTGGCCACGACATCGTTCCGGTCTTTGACGCTGTCGTTCAATTTTTTCAAGAGGTCATCGCGCTGAGATACGAGATTGGTCAGAGCGGTGTTCTGTTGACCGATGCCGGCGTACGCGTCTTTCAATTTGGATTCCAGCGTGTCCACGGCGGTTTTGTATTGGGCGAGTTCGTTGGTGAGAATTTCGCCGGTGAAACGTAGTTGGCTGAGCTCGGCTTTTTTGGACGATGACGAGTTGATCGTTCGTGGCGGCGGCGGCTTTGATTTCGGTGATGGTGGCATCCATCTGCTGCACTTGATGATTCAGGGTGGCGACGGAATTGGTGGCGTCCTGGATGGTGACATTTCTTTCGTACACCAGGCCGTTGAGCGTGGTGATCTCGTTGCGCTGGAGGGTTTGCTCGCGCCATTGGTAGAGGCAGAGGCCGCATAGGGCGAGCTCGAGGGTGATGAGGAGGTTTTGCTGGAAATTTTTCATGGCTGATCAGGAGCGGCTTTGACGGCGATGGCGACGTGCTGGATGCCGGCGCGTTTTACGAGATCGAGGACGTACACGACGGAGCCGTGGGTGGCGTTCTGCGTGCCGGTGAGGTACACGGGGAGGTTGGTGTTGGCCTGGTAACGGTTGGTCAGTTGAGAAAATAATTCGGAGAAGGCGATGAGTTTGTCATCCATAGATACCTGGCCATCGCGGTTGACGGTGAGATTGATGATATCGGGCTTGGCGGTGGCTGAGGCGCGCGTCGCGGTGGGCAGACTGGCTTTTTCGGTGCGGACGATCTGCATCTGCAAGGTGACCATCATGAAAGAGGCGAGGAGAAAGAACATGATGTCGATGAGCGGGATGATCTCCAGCCGCAACGTTTTGCCGGGAACGGGCGTGCGAATTTTCATGGCGTAGCGGGGGGTTGGGTGCCGGTCATGAAAGAAACTTTCTGAACACCAGCGCTGCGGACGGCTTCATACACTTTGACCATGTCTTGATGCAGAGTATCGCGATCGCCACTGATATAGACGGGCAGGTTGGTGTCCGCACGGAAGCGGTTGCTTACCACCAGGCTTAGATCCGAAAGCGTGACGGAATGGCTTTCCAGCCAGACGGCGCCGGATTTGTCCACGGCGATGTTCAGCATGTCCGGCTGATAATCCTGCCGGGCCTGCGAGGCGGTGGGCAGATTGACGTGGATGTTTTTGGTGCGGCTCATCTGGAGGCTGACCATCATGAAGGAGGCGAGGAGGAAGAACATGATGTCGATCAACGGAATGATGACAATCCGCGAGCGGCGACGGGGAATGGGAGAGGCGATCTTCATCGGGTGGCCGTGACCGGTTGATGAGTTTGGCTGGGCGTTTTGCCGCCGCCGACCATGACTTCCACATTGGTGGCGGCAGTTTCGAGATCGAACTGCAACTGCGTGACGCGGGCGGAAAAATAGTTGAACGGGATGAGGGCGAAGATGGCGATGCCGAGACCGCAGGCGGTGGCGATCAAGGCTTCGCCGATGCCGCCGGTGACGGCGGAGACGGAGAGTTCGGCGCTGCCGATATTCAGAAAGGCGCGCATGAGGCCGGTGACGGTGCCGAGCAGACCGAGCAACGGCGCGAGCGTGACGAGCGTATCCATGACGGTGAGGAAACGACCGGCGCGTTTGAGCTCGATGCCAGCGGCGAGCTGCAAGGCGCCGAGCAAGGAGGTTTGCGCGTGGGCGAGGCCGTGGCGGATCATGCGGATGACGGGGTCTTCCGAATTTTCCGAGAGCGTTTGGGCGGTGGTGAGATCGCCGTGCTCAAGGGCGGCGAGGACTTGCTCCAGTTTTTGCGGATTGCGACGGCGATTTTCGCGGAGCCACCAGAAAGTGCGTTCGCCAATGACGGCGACGGCGACGAGAGCGCTGATAAGGATGGGCCACATGACGGGACCACCTTTGGTGAAGAATTGGAAGACGATGTTTGCGAGCATAATTTTAGTTTGGATGTGATATAAATCAGAGTTGGAGGCGATAGGTGATGGTACTTTGGAAATGTTGCGTGTCGGTGCCGGTGGGCAAATGCCAATGGCGTTTGATGAAATCGACCGTGGCGCGGTCCAGCAGCGAAAAGCCGGAGGATTGCTTGATGTCCACGGAGAGGATGTTGCCAGCGGCATCGCCCGCGAGCAGTAATACGACGGTGCCTTGCTGGCCGCTTTGTTTGGCGAGCACGGGGTAAGCCGGCTGCGGACGATCGCCGCCGGAGCCGGTGTTGTTCAGAGAACCGATCTGCGTGACGGTGCGCAGCGGTTCCAAGGGCGGGGCGGCGGCGAGGTTGGCTGGCACGACGAGGGAGCCGAGCGTGGGCACGCTGAAATTCACCGCGGGCGAGGGCGGGATGACGAGATTGAGCTGCGGCGGAGCATCGGATTTTTCTTCCACCAATTTTTTTTCCGTGGTGACTTGCGGGGGCAGAGGTTCCGGCTCAACGATGACGGGGACGGCGTCAGCCAGTGGCGGCGCGGGTTTAATGGCGATCAAACCGCGCCGCGCACCAGCGATGCCGATGAGCAAAAAGAGGAGGCAAACCGAATTCACCCAGGCGAGTTTGAAATCGGAATCGCGCCGGGCCGGAGGCAGGCACCAGCGCGCGAGTTCGTTTTTCAACTCGTAAGGCGGGGTGGTTCGGTTTGCGTCCATGAGGGGTGGTTCAAAAGATGAAACTGACGGAACCGAAGAAGCCGAGGCGGGCGCCGTATTGCGCGGCGTTCACGCCAACGCCGCTGCCATCGCGCAGTTCATAGCTGTTGTCGGTGAGGTTCACGACATCGAGCCGCGCCTTGAGCGTCTTGGTCTTGGCGATGTCGTACTTTTGTTCCACGCCGAGATTGACGGTGTAGTAGGCAGGAACGCTGCCGCCGTTCGGAATATTTTCGCCGAGGCTGCCGGTGGCATCTGTGCGCAGACCACTGCCGTAGATGGCATCCAGATAGACGCGGGTGCTGGATTTATCGCCTTCCTTGAAGGTGTAGGCGGTGCCGAAGGAGCCGGTGACGCGCTGATCGTGATCGAGATAGATCCAGTGATTTTTGACGTAGGCGAGATCGCTGCCGGGACCGCCGGGGCCGAAGAGGAATTGCGCGGAATTCCAATCTTCGCCTTGGGCGACGGACCACGCGATGTTGGCGTAGGTGGAGAAGCCGCCATGGGTGTAATTGCCGGTGAACTCGACGCCGTAGATCTTGCCACGAGCGTAATTGAAGGCGGAGAGGATGAGCGTCTGGCCGAAGAGGCCGTCGTCCAATTGATTGTGGGCGTATTTATAATAACCATCCACGCCGAGGGTCAGGCCGGGAATGATCTGCTGGGTGAGACCGGCGTCAAAATAATCCGCGCGCTCGGCTTTGACGGAACTGGATTGATCATTGCCGGTGGAACCGGAGGTGTTATCGAACAAGGATACGTCGCGGCCAGAAACATTTTCGATGGGCGGCGGCGTGAAGTAGCGTGAATAACCGGCGTGGAGCGTGGTGGTATCCGTGGGTTTCCAGATGCCATTTACGCGGGGGCTCAACTGTACTTCGTTGTCGAAGGAAGAATTGAAGACATCGAAGCGCGTGCCGTAATTCACGGTGAAGCGTGAAAACATTTTCCACTCGTCCTGGAGGTAGATGCCGCCGAACAGGCCGCGCAGGCGGTTGTTATCCACGATCGGAGGCAGGGCGCCGCCGGTGGGATTGCCATTGGCATCCACGGGAAAAACGGTGGTGGTGGAATCGGCGAAGACAACTTCATTCAACAACATGCCGCCGCCGCGGATGGTGTGATGATCGCCGAGATCATAACTGGCATCGGCCTGGAAGCCGGTGGAGTAGAGTTTGCGCTCGTCATCGCTGGCTTCGCCGTTGAAGTAAAGATCGCCTACCTGGTCGGGCCGGAAATGGACGCCGCTGGCGCGACCATACACGGAGAACTGGCCGTTGAAATCGCCAGCGGATTTTTGATAGGTGGCGACGCCGTAATAATTTTGTTCGCGTTGTTGTTCGTTGAGGTTGGCGGAATTGAAGGTGGCGGGACCCTGGGTGGCGTTCCACGGAGCGCCACCGGGAGCGGTGCCAACGGGCAGACCGGCGGTGTCTGGGACTTCAAAGTTCGCGTAGGAAGCGCTGCCCATGAAGCTCAGGCGGCTGGTATCGCTGAGCAGATACGACATGTAGGTGAAGGTCTTGAACTGGTCAGTGTCATCGTGCAGGGCGCTGTGGCCGGGAGTGGGATTTTCGATGCCGAGGCCGCTGTGTTCGTAGCTGCCATCGACGAAGTAATTGAACTTGCCGGAGGAGCCGCCGAATTCGCCGCTGGGGCGAAAGGTATCGTAGCTGCCGCCGTAGACTTCGCCATCGCCGCCATTGGCAAAGACGCCGCTCTTGGTCTGGATATCCACGACGCCGGCGGTGCGGAAGCCGTATTGCGCGGGGAGCGAGCCGGTGATGAGTTGCAAGGAATTGATGAAGCGTGGATCGAGTTCGAGGCCGAAGCCGGTGATGCCTTCGGGGAGGAGGACGTCGTTGATGCGGTACTGGAGGTTGGCGTGTTCGCCGCGGACGTGGAGATCGCCATTCGCGGCGGAGTCCTGGGCAACGCCGGGGGAGCGGAGGACGATCTGGTTGAGCGGGGCGTTGTCGCCCTGGGATTGCGAGGCGATCTGATCCGCGGTGTGCGTGTAGGCAGTGGCGCCGAGGTTGGGAAGGATCTGGCTGCGGGCCTGATCGAGCTCGCCCACGACGGTGATGTTTTCGAGCTGGGTGACGTTTGTGGAACTGCCGGTGGAGGCGACGGAGTTGGTCTGGGCTTTGACATTTTCGCCGCACGATATGGCGACGAGGGAAATGACGGACCAGTAAAGACTGCGATCAATGTGGTGCGGACGGTTTTTCTGCGCGCTAAAAAATTTCATAATACGGATGGGTTAAAATGGTTCAAATACGCTGCCCGCGAACTTTTATGGGCTCACGGTCACAAACGTCACACGACGTCCATGAGGGTTTACAATTGGAAACAATCAGCCCCTGGCTCACGCCAGCGGCTGCAACGAGGAATTAGGAAACGGCAGGAAGAACGGGCGGCGCGCGACCGGCAGGAAGATGAGCGATGACGGGGGAAAAAACTTGGAGGGCGGGCTGCGGAGTGGACGCGATCTGCGAGACGGGGGCGGTGGGAGAGACGATGTCGGTGACCGCGTGGACGTTGCCGTGCGCAAGGAGGACGATGGCGCAATCGTCGTTGTCGGGAATGGCACCGCCGTGAAGCCAGGCGTGCAGGGGCGTGTAGGTCTCGGCGACGGCGAGAAAGAGCCAGAGGGCGAGGGAAAAAACGGCGGTGACAGCGTATAAACGCTGCCTGGTCTGGCGACTAAATGGGGGCGAACCGTATCGCAAATCGTTTGCAATATGGCAGACGCAGGTTTGGGTGGCAAGTATTAAATGATTTAGGGGATTTTAAAGAGGCCGCGGCAAATCTTGCTTGCGCCGTCGGATGGGCGGTTTAAGCTCGCGCTGTGTTCCTTCGGTGCGGAAAATTTTTCGTGGTCGCGGCGCTCATCCTCACGACGGGCCTGCACTGGGCGGCGCTGCAGACGGTCGCCTGGACCGCGATGCTGGCGGATCACCTGGGCACGCAGTCGCTGGCGGAGGCGGTCTCGCAGACGTTTGACGGCGAGCATCAGTGTCCGCTGTGCAAAGCGATCGCCGCGGGGAAAAAATCGGAAAAGAAATCCGAGGCCGTTTCAGCCACGCTGAAGATGGAATTTCCACTGGGGACGGAGCAGTTCACGCTCGTGTCGCCGACGCCGGTGTCTGCTTTCTCGCTGGTTGATCTTTCGGCAAAAGCTTCTTTGAGCCAGCCGTTGTTTCAGCCGCCGCGTAGTTTCTTCGTTTAAGTTTCCTATTTGTCCTTCCGCATCATTGCTGGTGTGGAAGTTGTGCGTCCTTATTTGATTCCGGGGCGCGTTTGCGCGTCTCCACAACTTAAACTTGAAGATGAAGAAAAAGATTTATGCCTTTGCAGTGATCGGTTTGGGAACAGCTAATGTCTGGGCCCATGGATTTGTCGGTGACCGTTTTTTCCCGCCAACGATCGCGACGGATGATCCGTTTGCGACGGATGAATTGATGCTGCCTTCGGTATCGTATTATAAAAGTCCGGCGGCAGATGGCAGCCCGGCGGTGGGCACGACGGATATCGGGTTTGAATTCGACAAAGAAATCTTCCCGAAGTTTGCGCTGGGTGTGGCGGGGGATTTTCTGGCTTTGAAACCGGATGGCCAGCCAGCGACGAGCGGTTTTGATAACATCACGCTGACTGCGAAATATCAGCTTTGGCAGAATGACAAGCATGAGGCGATCATTTCGCTTGGCGGCGAGTGGGAGATCGGGGGTAGCGGGGCGAGCCGCGTGGGGGCGGATTCGGCGAGCACTTTCAGCCCGGCGATTTATTTTGGCAAGGGGTTGGGCGATCTGCCGGATGTCTTGAAATATGCGCGACCGGTGGCGATCACGGGATCGCTGGCAGAAGACCTGCCGAACAGCGCGGATCCGGACAGTCTGGAGTGGGGTTTTGCGCTGGAGTACAACCTGCCGTATCTGCAGGCGCAGGTGAAAGATGTGGGCTTGCGCGGGCCGCTTAAAAATATGATTCCGGTGGTGGAGTTCGCTTTTGACACGCCGGAAAATCGCGGTGGCGGCGAGACGACGGGCACGATCAATCCCGGTGTATTGTATGAGACGCCGTATTTTCAGATCGGAGTGGAGGCGATCATTCCGGTGAACAGCGGCACCGGTCATCAGGTCGGGGCAGTGGTGCAACTTCAGATCTTTCTCGATGACATCTGCCCGAAATGGTTCGGGCATCCGATCTTCGGTCATTAAATCTTCACGAATATAATTATTTAAATATGAAAAAGTTTCTCAGGCAAAGTTTGGTGGTGGTTTTATTTATCGGCTTTCAGGTCCATGCGCGCGCGCATGCTTTTTTGGATCATGCGGAGCCGAAGGTGGGCAGCATGGTGACGAATTCGCCGGCGGAATTAAAAGTTTGGTTCACGCAAAACCTGGAGCCGGCCTTCAGCACGCTCGAAGTGGATGATGCTCAAGGTCATCCGGTGGACAAGAAAGACGCGCATCTGGATGAGGGGAATAAAATGCTTTTCATTGTGTCGTTGCCGCCGTTGCCGCCGGGGACTTACACGGTGGTCTGGCATGCGGTGTCGGTGGATACGCATAAGACGCAGGGGCATTTCGAGTTCACCATCAAATAACGACGGTGAGCATCGGACCGACAACAACGTGGTTCATCGTGGCACGCGCCGTGCATTTCGGCGCGTGCCTGCTGTTCTTTGGGATGTATGCGTTTGATCGCGTGGTGCTGCTGGCTTCGGGCAGGAAAGATGACGAGGTTGGGACTAATTGGACGGATGGCGTGGGTCTTTTCAGCCTGATTCTGTTGCCAGTGATTTTGATCTCGGGCATCGCGTGGTTTTTGCTGGTGGCACTGACCATGAGTGATGGGCTGTTGCAATGGAAAGTGTTGAAAACGGTTTGGTCGCAAACGGAATTTGGAGCAGTTTGGAAACTACGGTTGTGTCTTTGGTTTGTGGCGGTAGCGGTGACGGCGTTTCCGCAATTTGCGGTGCGTTTTAAAAAAATGATATGGCTGCCATTTTTTGTGAGCGGCGCGCTGGTGGCTTCACTTGCGTGGGCGGGGCACGGACAGGAGGATTCGCGATGGCACCTGGGGGCGGATGTGTTGCATCTGCTGGTGGCGGGATTTTGGCCGGCGGGGTTGTTGGCGCTGGCGCTGTGGCTGAGGATTGTTCGAAAGGGATCAGGGTTGCATACCAATGAGTTAACGGCGGCAGTGGTGCGACGATTTTCGGTGATGAGCCTGGCAGGGGTGGCGTTGCTTGCGGTGACGGGATTTGTGGATGCGTGGTATCTGGTCGGTTCGTTCACCAATCTCTTTCGCGATAATTACGGGCGGTGGTTGCTGGTGAAGGTTGTGCTGTTTGTCATTACCATCGGTTTTGGGGCGGTAAATTTGTTGCGACTGAAACCACGGCTGGAACTTCCGCCCTTGGATGCCGCCGCCATGGCGCAGTTGCGCCGGAACATTCGGGCTGAAATTTGTCTCACTACATTTGTTATCATCGTGGTGGCGATTCTGGGAGTTTTGCCACCGCCCGGGCATTAACCAGATTAAAAGTTAGTTAATCTGTTGAATTATTGATTTAAAATAAGATTGTCTAATTAAAAATTAAGCGCCTCCTATACTTTTGTACCAACGTTAAAAAAAGATTTGGGAATGCGGGATTTGGGATAAGATATCGGGTGATGTTATGGATGTATTGACCTTGGCTCGAATCCAGTTTGGCGCGACGATCGCGTTTCACTATATCTACCCGCCGCTCAGCATCGGGCTCGGCATCATGCTGGTGCTCATGGAAGGCGCATGGCTGCGGACCGGCGACGTGATCTATCATCAACTCGCGCGATTTTGGACAAAAGTTTTTGCGCTGACATTTGCCATCGGCGTGGCGACGGGCATTGTGATGGAATTTGAATTTGGGACGAACTGGGCCACGTATTCGCGCTTCGTAGGAGATGTTTTTGGCAGTGCGCTGGCGGCCGAAGGCATTTTTGCATTTTTTTTGGAGTCCGGGTTTCTGGCGGTGCTGTTGTTCGGGTGGGACAAGGTGGGGCGCAAGGTGCATTTTTTTGCCACGTGCATGGTGTGCCTGGGGGCGCATTTTAGTGCGGTGTGGATCGTGGTGGCGAATTCGTGGATGCAAACGCCGGTCGGCTACCATATCGAAGGGGAGGGGATGCATGCACATGCGGTGGTGACAGATTTCTGGCAGGTGGTCTTCAATCCTTCCATGGTGGACCGGCTTTCGCACACGATCTGCGGCGCATGGCAGGCGGGCGCCTTTCTGGTGATCAGTGTCAGCGCGTGGTATCTGTTGCATCATAAGTTCATGAAATTTTCCCGCGCAGCCATGCGCCTGGGATTGATCGCGGCACTGGTGTCTTCTTTGCTGCAACTGGTCAGCGGGCATACCAGCGCGCAGGGCGTGGCGAAAAATCAGCCCGCCAAACTGGCCGCATTTGAAGGCTTGTTCAACACCACCTCGAATGCGCCGCTACTGGTCGCGGGTTATCCAGATGTACAAGCGCAGCGCGATGTCGGGATCGAAGTGCCGGATCTGCTCAGTTTCCTGGCGCATGACGATTTGCACACGCCGGTGACTGGATTAAACGATTTTAAACCGGAGGACCGGCCGCCGGTCATGCCATGCTTCATTTTCTTTCACGGCATGGTGTTCGCGGGCAGTGCCACCATTTTGGTCGCCATGCTCGGCTGTTATTACCTGTGGCGCGGTACGCTACATAAAACGCGGTGGTTGTTGTGGGTCATGGTGCCATCGGTATTGTTACCGCAGATTGCGAACCAGTTCGGCTGGTTTGCGGCGGAAGTGGGGCGGCAACCGTGGCTGGTGTACGGGGTCATGCGTACACCGGAGGGCTTATCCACCGTGGTGAAGGCCAACGCCATTCTTGGCTCGCTCATTTTGTTCACGTTCATCTATTTCCTGCTGTTCGCCGTGTTCATCTATCTGTTGAATGACAAAATCCATCACGGTCCCCATGATGACGATCTCATCCCGGCTGGCAAACTGGCCCTGCCCATCGATAACGCGAAATAAATCATGCACTTTGATCTTAATACCATCTGGTTCATCCTCGTGGGCGTGCTTTTCACCGGCTATGCCATGCTGGACGGCTTCGACCTTGGCATCGGTGCGCTGCATCTTTTCGCCAAGGAAGACAACGAGCGCCGGATTCTGCTGAATTCCATCGGGCCGGTGTGGGACGGCAATGAAGTCTGGCTGGTCACCGGCGGCGGCGCGTTGTTTGCGGCTTTTCCGCCGGTGTATGCCACGGTGTTCTCCGGATTTTATTTTGCGTTCATGCTATTGCTCGTCTCACTCATCTTCCGCGCTGTGGCCATTGAATTTCGCAGCAAACAACCGATGGGTTGGTGGCGGCAGATGTGGGACATCAGCTTCGCGGGTGGCAGCGTGCTTTCGTCTCTACTCATCGGCGTGGCGATGGGCAATATCGCCTGGGGCGTGCCCGTGGATGCGAATGGTGAGTTCGCCGGGACGTTCCTTGGCTTGCTGCGGCCTTATCCTTTGCTAATTGGTGTCACCACCGTGGCGCTATTCATGATGCACGGCGCCATCTACGGTGTGATGAAGACCGAGGGAGCGTTCCATAACAAGCTTCGCGGCTGGGCGATGAATGCCATCATTTTCTTCGTCATCACGGCAGCCACCACCACGATGGCCACTTTGTTGTATGTGCCGCACATGGCGGCGCGCGTGCATGACAATCCGTGGCTCTTCAGCCTCGTGCTGGCGAACATGCTCGCCATCGCCAACATCCCGCGCGAATTTCATCGCCGGAACGATGGCATGGCCTTCATTTCCTCCTGTGCGGTGATGATCACGCTCATGGCGCTGTTTGGCATCGATCAATACCCGTACATGGTCTATAGCTGGCCGCAGCCGGAGAACAGTTTAACCATCTATAATTCTGCTTCCTCGCCGAAAACACTCGGCAACATGCTCATCATCGCCGCCATCGGCGTTCCGGTGGTCATCACGTACACCATCTGCGTCTATCGTATTTTTCATGGCAAAGTGAAATTGGACCGGATGAGCTATTGAAGTATCATGTCTGCCGTGAATGTGGTGAATAAAACCGTACCCGCGTCGTCGGCTCCGCCAGATGAACGGGCGGGACGTTTGTTTCTTATCATCGCCATTGCGCTGGCGGTGACGTTTGGGGCGGGCGGGTTATTTTTGATTATCGCGTTGAATCATCATGAGCGGGATGCCGGGATTCTGCCCGATCATCCGCGCCAGCTCGCGGATTTTTCCCTGACTGACCGGACCGGCCGCACCATCACCCGCGGCGATATGAGCGGAAAAATTGTGGTGGTGGATTTCCTGCTCACCAGTTGTTCACTCACGTGTCCGGTGGTGAACCGGCGCATGGCGGAGGTCCAGCAGCTTACGACAAATCAGCCGGATGTGCGATTTCTCTCCCTGACCGTGGATCCGCGCACGGATACGCCCGCTGCTCTCATGAAATATGGCGACCGCTTCGGAACGGACAGCAACCGCTGGTTCATGCTCACCGGTGAAAAGCCCGCGTTGCACAGCCTCATCGCCACCAGCTTTCTGACGCAGGACTTGAATGATCCGTTCGTCTACATGCCGGGCAATTTTTCGCACACGGAACGCATCGCCCTGGTGGATGCTCATGGCCAGGTGCGCATGTACTTCGATGGGATGCGGCCCGAGACCACGCCGGCCATCGTGGCCGAGATCGAAAAGCTACGGAAAGCGGATTGATGATGGCATGAAACGTTTCCATTTTATTTTGCTTCCAGTGCTGTTGTTCGTTGCGTTGGCGCTGGCCATCGCCTGCCGCCGATCGGTGCCGTCGCCGACTACGCCTCTCCCGGCCAATGCGCGAACCTGGCCGGTGCATGGGTTTATCCACGCGATTTCGACAGACCGGCGCACGGCGACCATCCAACACGATGCCATCGCCGGTTATATGGGAGCCATGACCATGGATTTTCCCATGCTGGACACCAACGAACTTATCGGTTTCATGACTGGTGATGAGATCACGTTTCAACTCGTGGCCACGGACACCAATGATTGGGTGCAGAACGTGCAACTGGTCGCGCATCATGTAACGAATGTGACCAATGACGAGGTGGTGTTCCATGTGCCTTCGATCGAGTTGAAGGTGGGTGATCTGTTGCCCGATACTGCGCTTACCACCGAGAATGGCGATACCATCCACTTTTCCGACCTGCGGGGTCGGGTCGTCGCGTTCACGTTTTTCTTCACGAGTTGTCCACTGCCGGATTTTTGCCCGAAGATGAACCGCAATTTTGCCGAGGCCCGCCAGATTCTTCTGGGAAGTGACAAAAGTCCTGCTGGTGCCACGAATGCTGCCTGGCAGTTCCTGTCCATCTCGTTCGATCCGATGCTTGACCGGCCTGCGGTGCTGGGCGGATATGCCAATGTGTATCGCGGGGCGGACACGAACCGGTGGCTTTTCGCGGTGGCGGAGACGAACTCGCTGGCGGGGCTCGCCCCGGCGCTGGATTTGCAATTTTGGCGCGAGAACGGGTCCATTACCCACAATCTCCGCACCGTGGTGCTTGATCCGAGCGGCCATATTGCCAGGCAGTTTGATGGGAATGACTGGACGGCGCAGGAACTGGTGGACGCCATGCATGCGGCGGCGAAATAAAGAAGGGCATGGCACTGCTCGATTTGCCTGCCAATAGCCGATGCTTGGCTTATTTCAAACCATCTTCAGTAAACGGACAAAACCACGGGCAGGAATAAAAACAGGAAAAGCGGTGAGCAAAAGACCATGGATGTTGCCGGGTATTTTTTGGCGTGCCAGGGGTCTGATGAACTTGGCGGACGGCTGACATTCCGGAACGCAGCGGCAACATAATTGCGGGGCGGGGATCGACCGGCGGGGGAATGGTGAGGCGCCGGGCTGGTTGCCGGTATACTGCCCAGGCGGTGGCGCTGGTTGTTCCTTTTGAATACCTGAGTGAACGCCGGCTTATTGCTCCAATCGGAAAAATGAATTTCCGGCAGAAGCTGGGACGACAACACTAAAATTCGTGCCTTGGGCGGTTGTAATTGGAAGGCCGGCGTTGTTCCAATTGTTGGTCGTTAAATCTGAACTGGTTTGGAGAACATAGTTGGGTGAAATTGATGACCAAGAAATCTGAATACTGTTTGAACTGAGAGGCCCGATGTTTAAAACCGGTGGCCCAGGTAGAAATAAGATTCCGCCGGGATGTTGCGGCCCAGACGCAAAAATAAATTCACTTCCATCCGGCCTGAATTTCAGAATGTTGCCGGTTACCGCAACATATAGATTGCCTTGATCATCAAAAGCCAAACCCACGACACCGCTGGCAGGCAGCCCCGAGGCAAATGTGGTGCGATTGCCATTGGAGTCAAATTTCAAAATGGATCCGGACTCATCCGTCACAAACAGATTTCCATTGGCGTCAAAGGCCAGGCTATTCGGGGACAAATCCGTGGCAAAGACGGTTCTGACGCCGGCTGCATTGTACTTATAGATGATGCCGGCGCCGGCATCGGCCACGAAGAGGATGCCGGATTTGTAGGCCAGTCCGACCGCCGTAATCAATCCGGAGTCAAAGGTCGTTCTGGTGCCAAAGGGGGTGATTTTATAAATGCCACCCGTTGTTTGAGAGGTGTTATAAGCGACGAAAAGATTTCCATTGGCATCAAAGACCAACCCCAGAGCCAAGCCCAGTCCCGATGCGAAGACGGTACGAGTACGGTTGGGCGTATACTTGGCGACAAATCCACTTTCGCTGGCGGCAAACAGATTTCCGGTTGAATCAAAGGTCATGCCAAAAAAATTTCCCCCGACCGCAACGTAAGTGGATTGGATTCCGCTTTGTGAATATTGAAGGATCCCGCCATTTTGGGTATCAGCCACCAATATGCTTCCGGAACCAGCTTTCGCATTGAGCGATGGCATCAGAAAAAAAGCGATCCCCGCGATCAAAATGGCAAATTTCATACAAAGCTTCCGATTGTTTTTTTAAGGTTTCCGATTGGGATTTTCCCCCATGTATGCCTGAACCTGCTGAGGCAGCTTATTGGGGCTCGTTCTTTATGCAAGCCTTTAGAAGCGGCAACTCTTAATGTATGAAGGTATTACGTCCTGCGGCAGGGATGCTGCCGGATCGTGAGGTTTTTTGACTTCTGGGGGGATTCGATTAACTTGTTGCCTGAATTTATTGCATGAGTACGAGCACAAATCTTAACGAGCAGATGGGGTTGCTGGCGAAGCAGGCGAAGGCGGCATCGCGGGAGCTGGCGAAATTGACGTCGGCGGAGAAGAACGCGTGTCTGCTGGCGATGGCCACGGCGCTGGAGCAACAGGCGCCGGCGATCAAGGCGGCCAATGCGCTGGACATGGAATTCGGCGCGAAGAACAATTTATCGGCGGCGATGCTGGATCGCCTGAAGCTGGATGACAAACGGATCGCGGGGATGGCGAAGGGATTACGCGAGGTGGCGGCGCTGCCGGATCCGGTGGGCCGGATGCTGGATGAACGGACGCGTCCGAACGGATTGAAACTGCAAAAGATCTCCACGCCGATCGGGGTGGTGGTGATCATCTATGAATCGCGCCCGAATGTGACGGCGGATGCGGCGAGCCTGTGTTTCAAATCCGGCAACGTGACGATTTTGCGCGGGGGCAAGGAAGCGTTGAACTCGAATCAGATCATCGCGAAGACGATGATCGACGCCGGGAAGATCGCGCTGAAAGATTTTCCGGAGCACGCGATCCAAGTGGTGCCGACGGCGGACCGCGAGGCGGTGCCGATCCTGCTCGGTTTGACACAATACATCGACTTGTGCATGCCTCGCGGCGGCGAGAGCCTGATCCGGGCAGTGACGGAATGTTCCAAAGTGCCGGTGATCAAGCATTACAAGGGCGTGTGCCATGTGTACGTGGATGCGGACGCGGATTTTGTGATGGCGGGCCAGATCGCGATGAATGCAAAAGTGCAACGTCCGGGCGTGTGTAATGCCATGGAAACATTGCTGGTGGACGCGGCGGTGGCGGAACATTTCCTGCCCCTGATGGCGCAGAAGCTGGCGGAGAAAAAAGTGGAGCTGCGTTGCGACGTGGTGAGCCGCGATCTGATCGCGCACACGCTGGCATCGGAAGAATCAGCGCCTTTGGTCAAGCTGGCAACCGAGCAGGATTGGTCCACGGAGTATAATGATTACATCCTCAACGTGCGGGTGGTGGACGGAGTGAAGCAGGCCATCGATCACATCAATCACTACGGATCGGCGCATTCGGACAGCATCGTGACGCGCAATGAAGCGCGCGCGAAACAATTCCTGGCGGAGGTCGACTCGGCGACGGTGTATTGGAATGCGAGCACGCGGTTCACGGACGGCGGGGAGTTCGGCATGGGCGCGGAGATCGGCATCAGCACGGATAAGATTGGTGCGCGCGGTCCGATGGGGCTGGAGGAATTGACGACTTATAAATGGCTGGGGACGGGGACGGGGCAGGTGAGAGCCTAGCGGATGGTTGGATTAGCGAATTGATGGATGGCTATCGCGGGCGACAGCAGATGTTGCCTGAGAGGCATCTTGGATATTGGGCTTAATGTGGGCTTAATGGGTGACCCGACACGTCTGATTAAACACCACTTGCCAGTGGAGCGAGGTAGCGTTAATTTGCCAACAGTATTATGAGTGCGGTTGAAATTTTGGCTGAATTGCCGAAGCTGACGGTCGAAGAGCGATCGACCATCCGCCGTCGTCTGCGCGAGTTGGACGAGCGGGATGAAGCGCAGTTTCTCCACGAATCTGCGGATGTGATGTTCCGCGACATGGACCAACAAGAAGCCGAA
>Ga0206948_1139_pt1 | contig 17494 bp, 12 predicted proteins | sample Alteio_BWOrgHeat_FD_153236 | JGI IMG/M metagenome (GOLD analysis project Ga0206948, IMG submission 153236) | Enriched cells from forest soil in Barre Woods Harvard Forest LTER site, Petersham, Massachusetts, United States -... | ecosystem: Environmental > Terrestrial > Soil > Temperate forest > O... | reverse complement strand
TTGTGCGGGCGAAAGCGGTGCTGAAGCACACGCAGTCCAGACGCTTCGCGAGGTTTCATGCGATTTGGCGAACGCGGAGCGCCTGGAGTGCGCGCGGTTTACCGCCGCTACTCTGACGGATGGCGATGCAGTTTGAGTTCCTCATTCAAATTGACATCGAAGACAGGCCGGAAAAATCTTAATTTGTGAACACACAACGCAAACCGATATTCGGCACGCTGGCGGTCGTATTGCCGTTGGCGGGCTATTTAATTGCGTCGGTCATTGTAGAGAATAAAAAATTAACGGAACGTGATTACAGCGGATTGGTTCAGACGTTATTGATCTTGATCTGGGGTGGATCATGTTTGTTGCTGGGAACGGCCTTTGGCATCGTTTCGCTGGCCAGACGCGAGGCTCCCAAATGGGTAGCGTGGACGGGGTTGGGGATTACGTGGGTTCCGATTGTGGGGATCGCGGTGGTGGCGGGGGTTAGTAAAGTTTCTGGGAGATAACCAAAATATTATCATTTTATGGCATGGAATGACAAAGAACCTCGCTGGCAGGGTGAAAATAGACCAGCCAAAACCCCGACACATTTTGGCATCAATGGCCAAGAATACGCGCGGGTTCGATATGGAAACGGCCCGGATGATTTAAAATTTCCGACCTGCGACGATTGCGGTGTGCAACGTGGAGCATTACATGATCTTGGTTGTGACCTGGAGCCCTGCCCGCGTTGTAATGGGCAGGCGATCACTTGCGATTGTTTTTACGATGATGATTAAGGAGCGGCTGCTGGTGATTCGAGTGCGCCTTAAATCGGCCCTTCAGGGCTGAAATACATTAGAGATTTTACCCAGGGCGTTGTCTTTGGGCTCTGGCTAAGACACCCCGTCCGGGCTTAGATCGGGAGCGGGCCGGAGACAAAAAAAGTCCGGGAACTTGCGTTCCCGGACTTGGTGAAACTTTTCTGGCGGTCCGCTTAGGAGCGGGCGGCGGGCTTCTTGGCGGCCTGATCCAAAATGGTGGTCAGGACGCTGTTCGGCACCTGTTCAAAGTTCAGCGGCTCCATGGAGTAGGAGGCGCGGCCTTTGGACAGCGAACGAATGGCGGTCGCATAACCGAACATTTCAGCGAGCGGCACCTGGGCGTTGAGAACGGTCTGGCCGTTCTTCGCATCGATACCGTTGATGATGCCGCGGCGGCGGTTGATATCGCCGAGCAGATCGCCCTGATATTCGTCAGGGGTGGTGCACTCGACCTTCATGATCGGTTCCAGCAAGATCGGCTTGGCTTTCTTGAACGCGTCTTTCAACGCGAAGATGCCGGCCATCTTGAACGCGAGTTCGTTCGAGTCGACTTCGTGGAAGCTGCCGTCGGTGACCTGGACTTTGATGTCAATGACCTGGTAGCCGGCGTACACACCGCTCTTGATGGCTTCTTCGATGCCATCGATGACCGCGGGAATGTATTCCTTGGGAATGGTACCGCCAACGATCTCGTTGGTGACTTCCACGCCCTTGCCTTTTTCGTTCGGCTGGACCTTGATGCAGGCGTGGCCGTATTGACCGCGACCGCCGGATTGGCGGATGAACTTGCCTTCACCTTCAGCCTCGGCGGTGATGGTTTCGCGATAGGCAATCTGCGGAGCGCCGGTATTGGCTTCCACTTTGAATTCGCGCTTGAGGCGGTCGATGATGATTTCCAGGTGCAATTCACCCATGCCGGCGATGAGGAGCTGGCCGGTTTCTTCATTGGTGAAGCAACGGAACGTGGGATCTTCTTCCGCGAGACGTTGCAGACCTTCGGACATCTTGTCGCGGTCCTGCTTGGTCTTCGGTTCCACGGCCATGCTGATCACGGGTTCGGGGAAGGTCGGCGGTTCGAGCGTGACGTCAAAGTCTTCATCGCACAACGTGTCACCGGTGGTGATATTGCGCAGACCGACGAGCGCGGCGATATCGCCGGAATACACGGAGTCGATATCTTTACGTTCGCTGCCTTGAATAACCATGAGGCGGCTGACGCGTTCACGTTTGCGCGTGCGCGGATTGTAGATGGTATCGCCCTTCTTCAGGTGACCGGAGTACACCCGGAAGAATACGAGCTTGCCGGCGTACGGATCGGTCCAGAGCTTGAACGCGAGCGAGCAGAATTTGCCGTTGTCATCGGTGTTGACCGGGACTTTGACGTCGGTGCCGAGTTCGTGACCTTCCGCAGAAGGAATGTCCAGCGGGCTGGGCAGATAATCCACGACGGCGTCCACGAGCACTTGCACGCCCTTCTTTTTGAAGGCCGAGCCGCAGAGCACGGGGATGAGCTCGATCTTGCAGGTGAGCCGGCGGATGGCCGCCTTGAGGGTCACAGCATCGATCGGCTTCTCTTCGAGAACCATTTCAGCGATGGCGTCGTCCTTGTTGGAGACGGCATCGATCAATTCAGCGAGAGCGGCCTTGGCCTTTTCTTTGTAGGCATCGGGGATCTCGGTGACTTCGTAGTTCAAGCCTTCGTTGGCCTCGGTGGGACCCCATTGGAAGGCCTTCTGGTTGACGACGTCGATGACGCCTTCAAAACCAGTGGTCACGGCCTTGCCTTCGGCTTCGGTCGGACCGGCGCCGATGGGCAGGAAGATGGGGAACGCGTACGCGCGCAGTTTGGTGCGCATGTCGTTCAGGGCGTTTTCAAAGTTCGCGCCGGTACGGTCCATCTTGTTGACGAACGCGATACGGGGGACTTTGTACTTGGTGGCCTGGCGCCAGACGGTTTCGGATTGCGGTTGCACGCCGGCAACACCGCAGAACACGGCAACGGCACCGTCGAGCACGCGCATGGAGCGTTCGACTTCAGCAGTGAAATCGACGTGGCCGGGGGTGTCGATGATGTTGATGCGGTGCGGCACATCCTTGAACGCCTTGTAGATGTTGTTTTCGCCGGGCTTGGTGGATTTCTGGGTCCAGAAGCAGGTCACGGCGGCGGAGGTGATGGTGATGCCGCGTTCCTTTTCCTGTTCCATCCAGTCGGTGACGGTATTGCCGTCATCGACGTCGCCGATCTTGTGGATCAGGCCGGTGTAAAAGAGGATACGTTCCGTGGTGGTGGTCTTGCCGGCATCGATGTGCGCGGCAATGCCGATGTTACGGGTGCGTTCGAGGGTGTATTCGCGGTTGGGCGAATTTAGCGGTTTGGCGTCGGACATAAATCAACTTTGTTAACTGCGTTTTTGGGGGATAAAATCTCCCCGCTTTTTAAAAGACAAAATGGAGCGTAGATGATACGCAAGAAAGCAACCGGGGCAATCACTTTTTGAGGCAAAAACGGTTCAAGCACGGGGTCTTGAGGGGTTTCTGCGCGGGGAAGAGATCGGGCATTGGAGGCTGTTTTCCGGCTCCGACGAGGAGAAACAACCAACTAAGGTGCAAACGACATCAACCCCGAGTCAACGTGTGCGAAAATTCGCACAGCGAAGCCGCGGCGTCTTGATGATCGGTTGCATTCATATGGTCGGCGGCCGATGTCCTGTCACGATACGTCAGGCGCGCCTGAGAAATGTATACACCAGGATGGGGGGAGAGGCAAGTGGGGGATAATTTTAACCACAGATCAACACTGATGGACACGGATTGGGGATGGCGATGCGGTTTGAGTTCGGCGCTATGTGAAGCGGTGTGAACGCCGCGCTTCCGGGGGCTTTTGCGCGCGATGGGAGTTTGGGACGTTTTACATATTATCGTATGGGCGAAAGCGGTGCTGAAGCACACGCAGTCCAGACGCTTCGCGAGGTTTTATGCGGTTTGGGGAATGTGAAGCACCCTGGCCAATGCCGGGCAATCTAAACCTTTTAGCGGTTACGGACAAATACGCGACCGCTCGCTGCGCTCAGAAGTAGTTGATGAGATTTAGAGGGGTCTGGCGTCCCATCAACCCTTGCGTGTCCGCTGCACAATCCATCGCCAGAACGGTTTGAGTTTAGCAAACATCATTTTAAGTGCAACAGACGATAAGTGACATCTGCCTTTTAAATCGATTATTGTCACTTATCGTCTGTTGTACAGTTTCTAACGGTCGTATACAGTGCAGATACGTTTCCAGTGGATAGGTGTTGGATGAAAGGCAGTTGCCTTTCTTTTACGGTCAATTCACGGTTATGAAAACTTGCTCGGGCAAAACAGGTGCCTTGAATGTCTTCCGTTTAAAGACGGAACGAAGGGAGATTTTTCAATGTTTGGGCCTGGACCGGAGGGAGTTCAGGGATTTGTGCACGTCTTCGGCCTTGTGGTTCAATGAGCAGGCTTTGGCAAGGATTTCCTCGGCGCGCAAACCATCCCGGGCGGCCTGGCGCATGGCTTTGGCGAGCTGCAATTTTAACTGCGCCAGTTCTTTGCGCATGTTTCTTCGGGGCGGCATAACAACACTGATTGAAAACAGGATTACATTAAACGACTTGTGCGGATTGGTCAATGGACTGGTGGGCGGGATCTATTGGGAATATTTAAATCCACTTCGGGCAGGAAAGGAAATTGTTTATGAAAAAACCTTCTCGTGGACCACAGAATTTAACAGCCAGGCTGTTGGAGATCATCGCGGGCCTGCCGCCTCATGATCGTAATGTGATAGCCGAAGAATTGCGGGAGGTGGTTGAAATCATTGACGTGGCCAAACAGCGGGCACTGAAACCGGCGGGTAAATTGGGGCGATCAGCGGCGGTGCGAGTGAGCCGATAATAGGCAGCAATGGGGAGCACAAGAAAAGCGTTTGGCTCGGATCATATTTATTGGCTCTAGTAAAGTTAAGGGACGGAAGGGACGAAAGTGACATAAGGGAGCTTTGGGCAGCTCTGCGACTGCCGAAGAATGCGTCTGTCTTTTTACTCCTATCTTTATTGGGGACTCGTGGAACTCGTCCTTCCGAATAAATAAAAAAGCCGGAGCTTCGAGGCTCCGGCTTTTTTGAAAAAAACAAACTGGTTTCTACCAGCGGAAGTGGGCGAAGGCTTTGTTGGCCTGGGCCATCTTATGGACTTCGTCGCGTTTGCGGATGGCGTTCCCCTGCCCTTGATAGGCTTCGAGAATCTCAGCAGCGAGGGCGGCCTTCATGGGCATGCCTTTGCGGGCGTCAGCGAAATCAACGATCCAGCGGAGCGCGAGGGCGTTCTGACGATCGGAAGGAATTTCGAGCGGAACCTGGTAGGTGGCGCCACCGACGCGGCGGGGCTTGGTCTCGATGCGGGGCTTGGCGTTATCGACCGCCCGCTGGAGAATTTCGATGGGGTTGCTGGCCGGATTCTTTTCGGAGATGGAATCAAAGGCGCCGTACACGATGTTCTGGGCGGTGCTCTTCTTGCCATCGATCATCACGGTGCTAACGAGGCGGGAAACCAGCGTGCTCTGGAATTTTCCGTCCTTGGCCATGGGCCGTTTGGTTGCTTGACGTCTGCGGGACATAGGTTCTTTAAATCGTTAAAAGGTTAAATCGTCAACCGGCTCACTTGGCCGCGGCGGCAGCCTTTTCCTTGGGCTTCTTGACGCCATATTTGGAACGGCTGACACGGCGCTTCTCAACGCCGGCGGCGTCCAGGGTGCCGCGCACGATGTGATAGCGCACACCGGGCAAATCTTTCACACGGCCGCCGCGCACGAGCACGATGGAGTGTTCCTGCAAATTGTGACCTTCGTCCGGGATGTAGGCGATGATCTCGTAGCCGTTGGTCAAGCGGACCTTGGCGACTTTGCGCATCGCGGAGTTCGGCTTCTTGGGCGTACGGGTCATGACCTGGATACAGACGCCACGGCGGAAGGGCGAATTTTCCAAGGCAGGTGACTTGGACTTGTATTTGACTTTAGTGCGGCCCTTGCGGACCAATTGATTGATTGTCGGCATTTTGCGTAAAAATCGCGTTAAAAAACGACCGTTTTCATTGGTGGAGAAACGGGATGCAGAGAATAAATTAAGCCCCTGCCCGTTGCAACCACATTTTGTACATTATTTGGTTCAGTTGATGGGAAACAAAAACGGGCGCCCGATTGGCTCGGACGCCCGTGGTGAATCTTTCGGCGTCAGGCGAGGAGCGGGTTTTCCGCTTCTGCCGGGGCTTCTTCAAAGACCGGTTCCTCGGGCAGATCCACGAGGGCATGGATCTCGACCTTGCGGTGCATGTCAAAGCCGGTACCAGCCGGGATGATGTGACCCATGATGACGTTTTCCTTGAAGCCACGGAGGCTGTCAATCTTGGAACGCGTGGCGGCCTCCGTGAGCACCCGGGTGGTGTCCTGGAAGGACGCAGCACTCAGGAAGCTGTCAGTCTCGAGCGAGGCTTTCGTGATGCCGAGCAGCACGGGAGAAGCTTCGGCGGGTTTGCCACCCATCTTCTCGACGCGATCGTTCTCGGCTTCGAATTCCAGCTTGTCGACCTGTTCGCCCCAAAGGAACTGGGTATCGCCAGCTTCGGTGACGCGGATCTTGCGCAACATCTGGCGCACGATGATCTCGATGTGCTTGTCGTTGATCGTCACACCTTGGAGACGATAAACTTCCTGCACTTCGCCGACCAGGTGTTCCTGCAATTCCTGCGGTCCGCAGACCTCGAGGATTTCGTGCGGGTCCATCGGTCCTTCGGTGAGCTGCTGGCCTTTCTTGACCATGTCGCCCTTGAACACGATGACGTGTTTGCCGATGGGGATGAGGTGTTCCTCTTCCAGGTTGGTCTGCACGTCCTTGATGAGGACACAGCGCTTGCCGCGCACGCTCGGACCGAAATCGACGATACCATCGATCTTGGAGATCTCGGAGGCGTCTTTCGGACGGCGGGCTTCGAACAGTTCCGCCACGCGCGGAAGACCGCCCGTGATGTCGCGGGTCTTGGCCTGTTTGCGGGGCGTCTTGGCGAGCAGTGTGCCGGGGACGATGCGGTCGGTTTCGTTGATCGCAACGTGAGCGCCGGAAGGAATCGGATAGTTCGCGACGACTTCGCCCTTGTCATCGATGATGATAATCTGCGGGTGCAAGTCTTCCTTGTGGTCGATGACAACCATGGCTTCTTCGCCGGTGGCTTCGTCGACTTCCTGCTTCATGGTCACGCCTTCGATGATGTCGTGGAACTTCACCTTACCGGCCTTCTCGGAAAGAATCGGCACATTGTGCGGATCCCACTGCACGAGCGTATCACCCTTCTTGATCTTCTCGCCGTCCTTGACGGAGATGATGGCGCCGATGACGACGTTGTGGCTTTCCAGTTCGCGGCCGTCATCGCCAAGGATGGAGATGGAGCCGTTCTTGTTCAGGACGATGTTGTTGCCATCTTCCAGTTCAACGGCGCGGAGGTCGTTGTAACGGACGATACCATCGTTCTTGGGCTTGATGATCGGTTGTTTGAAACCGCCCATGGCCACACCACCGGTGTGGAACGTACGCATGGTGAGCTGGGTGCCGGGTTCGCCGATGGATTGCGCGGCGATGATGCCGACGGCTTCACCGAGCTTGACCAGCGCGCCGGTCGCCAGGTTGCGGCCGTAGCAGTGCATACAGATACCGTGCTTGCTTTCGCAAGTGAGCACGGAACGGATGCGCACGCGATCAAGGCCGGCGCTGTCGATGCCCTTGGCCTTGGTTTCGTCCACTTCTTCGTTGGCACGAATGAGGAATTCCTTGGGGCTGGTCGGGTTGACGATGTCTTCACAGGCGAACCGGCCGACCAGACGGTCAGCGAGCTTGACGACTTCGTCTTCGCCTTCGAACACGGCGGAAACCCAGATGCCATTGGTGGTGCCGCAATCTTTTTCCTGGATGATGACATCCTGGGACACGTCCACGAGTTTACGGGTCATGTAACCGGAGTCAGCGGTCTTGAGCGCGGTATCGGCCAGACCTTTGCGGGCGCCGTGCGTGGAGATGAAATATTCCAGCACGGACAGACCTTCGCGGAAGTTCGCCAAAATCGGCTTCTCGATGATTTCGCCGCTGGGCTTGGCCATGAGGCCGCGCAAACCGGCGAGCTGACGGACCTGCTGCTTGTTACCACGGGCGCCGGAATCCACCATCAAATAGACGGGGTTGTATTCCTTCTTGCCCTGGTTGGACTTGAGCGTATCAAACATCACGCCGGAGATCTTGTCGGTGCAATGGGTCCACACGTCGACGATCTTGTTGTAACGTTCGCCGGAGGTGATGACACCCTTGCGGTACTGCTTCTCGACTTCCTTGATGAGCTTGTGCGCGCCTTCGATCTCTTCATCGCGTTCCTTGGGCACGATCATGTCATCGATACCGATGGACACGCCGGACTTGGTGGCTTCGCGGAAGCCGATCTCTTTCAATTTATCCAGCATGATGACGGTCTTGTCATGGCCGGCAAACTTGTAGCACTTCCAGATCAAATCACCGAGGTCGGATTTTTTGACCGGCTTGTTGTGGAAACCGAGTTCCGTAGGCCAGATCTCGCTGAAGAGCACGCGGCCGACGGTGGTTTCAATGACCTTGCGCTCGGCGTTGCCGAAGACGGTCTTGCGACCGAGATCGGGGTTGGCGAGGCGGATGCGATCATGCGTCTTGACGCTGTCGTCACTGTACGCATAGATGACTTCTTCCTTGGAACCGAACAACGGGAGGTCGTTCACGTTCGCGGGCATCGGCTTGCGGGGTTCCGCGGTGACATAATAGCAACCGAGGGTGATGTCCTGCGTGGGCGTGATGATCGGCTTGCCGGATGAGGGCGAGAAGATGTTGTTCGTGGCCATCATCAGCATGCGCGCTTCCATCTGCGCTTCGACGGAGAGCGGCACGTGCACGGCCATCTGGTCACCGTCGAAGTCGGCGTTGTAGGCCGTACAAACGAGCGGATGGATGCGGATGGCTTCGCCTTCGATGAGCTGCGGTTCGAAAGCCTGGACGGACAGACGGTGCAGCGTGGGCGCGCGGTTCAGGAGCACCGGATGACCCTTGGTCACTTCTTCCAGCACGTCCCACACTTCGCGGGTCTGGCGCTCGATCATCTTTTTCGCACTGCGGACAGTGTGAACGTAACCGAGTTCCTTCAAGCGGCGGATGATGAACGGCTCGAACAGGACGAGCGCCATCTTCTTGGGCAGACCGCATTGATTCAACTTGAGTTCCGGACCGATGACGATGACGGAACGGCCGGAGTAATCGACGCGTTTGCCGAGCAAGTTCTGACGGAAACGTCCGCCCTTGCCTTTGAGCATGTCGCTCAAAGATTTCAGGGAACGATTGCCGGCGCCGGTGACAGGGCGGCCATGGCGGCCGTTGTCGAACAGCGCGTCAACGGCTTCCTGCAACATGCGTTTTTCGTTGCGGATGATGACTTCCGGCGTCTTGAGCTGGAGCAAGGTCTTGAGACGGTTGTTCCGGTTGATGACGCGGCGATAGAGGTCGTTCAGGTCGGACGTCGCAAAACGGCCGCCTTCGAGCGGAACGAGCGGGCGCAAGTCCGGCGGAATGACAGGCAGCACGGTGAGGATCATCCATTCCGGGCGGCTCTTGGAGGATTGCAAACCCTGGAGCAGCTTGATGCGCTTGGCGAGCTTCTTGCGGATCTGCTTGCTCTTGGTTTCGGTCATGGCGATGGCCAGTTCGTCCGCCTGCTTGAGGAGGTCGACACGGCTCAGGGCTTCGCGCACGGCTTCGGCACCCATCTTGGCGACGAACGCTTCGGCGCCGTAGGTTTCGCGGGCTTCGCGGAATTCAACTTCCGTGAGCAATTGATGCTGCTTGAGCGGCGTGGTGCCGGGATCGATGACGAGGTAGTCCTCGTAATAGATGATGCGTTCCAAATGGCGCGCGGTCATGTCCAATGCCAGGCCGATGCGCGAGGGCATGCACTTGAAGAACCAGATATGGCAGGTGGGCACGGCGAGTTCGATGTGGCCCATGCGCTCGCGACGGACGCGGGAGAGGGTCACTTCGACACCGCAACGATCGCACACGATGCCGCGGTGCTTGATGCGCTTGTACTTGCCGCAGGAGCATTCCCAGTCCTTGACGGGACCGAAGATGCGTTCGCAGAAAAGGCCGCCCTTTTCCGGTTTGAACGTGCGATAATTGATGGTCTCAGGATTCTTGACTTCACCCTTGCTCCACGAACGGATGGCGTCCGGGGAGGCGAGCGTGATGCCGACGTAGTCAACCTGGTTGACCTTTTCAAGGCCGAGTAACTCGCGGGCGTTTTCTTTGGAGCTGGTCATACGATTTTATTTCAGCAAAGTTTCAGTTTCAGGATTCCGGGGTCGTGGCGAGGGCCGTGACCGCGGTTGCGACGGCGTTATCGCCGGTGGAATGTTCGATCGGGTTGGAGTAGCCAACCTTCACGTCGAGGCCGAGTGATTGCATTTCCTTGACGAGCACGTTGAACGATTCGGGGATGCCCGCCTCGAGCGCGTTATCGCCCTTCACAATGCTTTCGTAAATGCGGGTACGGCCCTGGACGTCGTCGGATTTCACGGTGAGGAGTTCCTGCAACGTGTAAGCCGCGCCGTAGGCTTCCATGGCCCACACTTCCATTTCGCCGAAGCGCTGGCCGCCGTATTGCGCCTTGCCGCCCAGCGGCTGCTGGGTGACGAGCGAGTACGGTCCGACCGCACGGGCGTGGATCTTGTCCGCGACCAAGTGACCCAGCTTCATCATGTAGATGTAGCCGACCACGATTTCCTGGTCGAACTGGTCGCCGGTGCGGCCGTCATACAACAGCGTCTTGGCGTGTTCGGGCAGTTCCGCCTGCTTGAGATAGCCGCGGATCTCCTTTTCCTTGATGCCGTCAAAGACCGGCGTGGCGAACTTGAGACCGAGCAGCTTGGCAGCCCAGCCCAAATGCGTTTCCAACACCTGGCCGACGTTCATACGGCTCGGCACACCCAGCGGATTCAATACGATCTCCACCGGCGTTCCGTCCGCGAGATGCGGCATGTCTTCTTCCTTCACGATCTTCGCGACGACACCCTTGTTACCGTGGCGACCAGCCATCTTGTCACCGACGGACAATTTGCGCTTCGAGGCGATGTACACTTTGACGGACTTGACGATGCCCGCTTCGGTGCCTTCGCCGGCTTCGGCGCGTTCCATCTCTTCGTCGTACTGCATCTGCAGGTCGTCGAATTTCTTTTTGAACTGGCCGATGATCTCGCTGATCTTGTTGCGGATCGGCGACGGATCGATCTCGATACGGTCATAAACCGTGGCGAGCTTGCGCAGGAGCGTCTTGGTGATCTTGCGGTTGGCCGGGATGATGATCTCGCCGGTCTCGGAATTCACGACGTCGAGCGGAATTTTTTCGCCGAGCAGGATGTTGCTCAACGCTTCCGTCAACTGGTCCTGGAGTTCCGTAAGCTTCTTCTTGTGATCGTCTTCGATTTGCTTGGAGGCGCGTTTTTCCTCGGTGGAAGCGGAACGCGTGGTGCGTTCGCCATCCTTCTTGGAAGAGACTTTCACGTCCATGACGATGCCGTAGGTGCCGGAGGGAACCTTGAGCGAAGTGTCTTTCACGTCCGCGGCCTTTTCACCGAAGATGGCGCGCAGGAGGCGTTCTTCCGGGGCGAGTTCGGTCTCGGATTTCGGCGTGATCTTGCCGACGAGAATGTCGCCGGGTTTGACTTCGGCGCCGACGCGGATGACGCCGTCGGTGCCGAGGTTCTTCAACGCTTCATCGCCGAGGTTCGGAATGTCGCGCGTGATTTCTTCCGGTCCGAGCTTCGTATCGCGGGCGGCCACTTCAAACTCATCGATGTGGATGGAGGTGAAGATGTCGTCCTTGACGATTTTCTCGCTGATGAGGATCGCGTCCTCGAAGTTGTAACCGTTCCAGGGCATGAACGCCACGAGGACGTTGCGGCCGAGGGCCAGTTCACCGTTCTGCGTACAAGGACCGTCGGCAATGACCTGGCCTTTTTTGATGTGATCACCTTTTTCGACCAGGATCTTCTGGTTGATACAGGTGGCCGCATTGGAACGCATGAATTTGCGCACGGGATAAACACTGACGCCGTTGGTGGGGTCGTGCTTGATCTTCTTCTTGCCTTCGGGCAGATGGCCGTTTTCGGTGATGATGATCTGGCTGCCGGTGACCGAGGCCACCTTGCCGGCTTCTTCCGACACGAGCACGGCGCGGGAATCACGGGCGACACGGTCTTCCATGCCGGTGGCGACGAGCGGCGCTTCCGTGACGAGCAGCGGAACGGCCTGGCGTTGCATGTTTGAACCCATCAACGCGCGGTTCGCGTCATCGTGTTCGAGGAACGGGATCAACGAGGCAGCGATCGAGACGAGCTGCTTCGGCGAAATGTCCATGAAGTCGACCTTGGCAGGTTCGACGTCGATGAATTCGCCACGTTGACGGCAAACGACGCGGTCCGTGGTGAAATGACCCTTGTCATCCATGACGGAATTGGCCTGGGCGACGATGTACTGTTCTTCGCGGTCAGCGGTGAGATATTCAATGTCCGTGGTGACGCGGCCGTCTTTGACACGGCGATACGGCGTTTCCAGGAAACCGAATTCGTTGATGCGCGCAAAGGTCGCGAGCGACGCGATCAGACCGATGTTCGGTCCTTCAGGCGTTTCGATCGGACAAATACGGCCATAGTGCGACGGATGAACGTCGCGGACTTCGAAACCGGCACGGTCACGGGAGAGACCGCCTGGTCCGAGGGCGGACAAGCGGCGCTTGTGCGTGAGCTCGGCGAGCGGGTTGATCTGGTCCATGAACTGCGACAACTGGCTGCGGCCAAAGAAATCGCGGATGACAGCGGACAGCGCCTTGGGGTTGATGAGCTTCTGGGGCGTCATCGCTTCCACGCTCTGATCGAACAGCGTCATGCGTTCCTTGACCAGACGTTCCGTGCGGGACAGGCCCACGCGGCACTGGTTGGCAAGCAATTCGCCGACCGTACGGATACGGCGGCTGCCCAAGTGATCGATATCGTCGAGCGAACCTTCACCCTTTTTGAGCTTCAACAAATATTTCGTGGCAGCCACGAGGTCATCCTTGGTCAGGATGCGGCTGTCCGACTTCAACCCGAGTTTCTGGTTGATCTTGTAGCGGCCCACGCGACCGAGGTCATAGCGTTTTTCATCAAAGAACAAACGCTTGAGCAACGCGCGGGAGTTCGCGGCCGTCGGGGGATCGCCAGGGCGCAGACGACGATAGATGTCCTTGAGGGCTTCTTCTTCGTTCTTGGCCGGATCTTTCTTAAGGCACTTGATCATGTTGCCCTCGTCCACCGAGGTGTCCACGACCTTGATCTTGCTGATGCCGAGTTCGGCGATCTGCTTGACGACCGCCTTGGAGAGCGGTTCGAAAGCGCGGGCGACGACGAGACCCTTCTCTTCGTCCACCGCGTCCTGCACGAGCACGCGGTTCTGGAGATCTTCGATCTTCTCCGCTTCCTTCACCGAGAGTTCCTCGATGGTGTAGAACAGCTTCAGGATCTCTTCGTCCGTGCCGCGGGTCAGGCCGCCATTGTCCTTGGACTTCGGGGCGCCCTTGGTCTTGTCCTCGTGATCGAGGAACGACAAGGCGCGGAAGAACGTGGTGGTCAAAAATTTCCGGCGGCGTTTTTTGCGGTCGAGATAAACGTACAACAGGTCGCTGGTATCGAACTGCGCCTCGTACCAGGAGCCGCGATCAGGGATGACGCGGAAGCTGTGCAGCATCTTGCCATTCGGATGCTGGGTGGCTTCAAACGCGATGCCCGGGGAGCGGTGCAACTGGGAGACGACGACGCGTTCCGCGCCGTTGATGACGAACGTGCCCTGGGGCGTCATGAGGGGCAGTTCGCCCATGAAAACTTTTTCTTCCTTCGCGCCCTTGGTCTCCTCGCGGAGCTTGAAGGTCACGTACAGCGGAGCGCCATAGGTCAGGCCTTCGCGGAGGCATTCCAGCCAGTCGATCTTCGGTTCGCCGATCTCGTAGGAATCGTATTCCAGCTCGATCTTCTCGTCGTAGCTCCGGATGGGAAACACTTCATTGAAAACGGATTCGAGGCCGTTGTGCTTGTTGCGCTTCTTGGGGGAAGCGTCAGCCTGCAAGAATTCGGCATAGGAATTCGTCTGCAACTCGATCATGTTCGGCGGAACGACGATCTCTTTGATCTTGCCGAAATTGATACGTTCTGTGACTCGCGATGGCATTTTGATTTTCCTTTCGGGCGCGGGCGTTACACCGCGCGGGCAATTATTTATTTAACGACACAAGGCAAGCCCGTCGCGTTCAAACACGACAAACCTGCCACAACCACTCCCACAACCGGCTTTACTTTATTAAACTTCAACAAAATTCTCTTTATCCCGTAGAGACGGGAACGGGGCGGCGGTCCCGCGACAGCGGAACCACCGCCCCAAAACCTGCAACTTACTTGACTTCGACTTTCGCGCCGGCTTCTTCGAGCTTCTTCTTGGCGGCGTCGGAATCGGCTTTGTTCGCGCCTTCCAGCAAGGGCTTCGGAGCGCCTTCGACGAGCGCTTTCGCTTCGGCGAGACCCAAACCGGCCTTCACTTCACGCACAGCCTTGATGACGGCGATCTTCTTGTCCGCGGGGACAGAAGCGAGGATCACGTCAAAAGTGTCCTTGGCAGCGGCCGGAGCAGCACCAGGAGCGGCAGCAGCGCCACCAGCGGCGGCTACAGCGACGGGAGCAGCGGCGGAAACGCCCCACTTGGTTTCGAGTTGCTTGACGAGGTCAGCGGCTTCGATGATCGTCAGCTTGCTCAGTTCTTCTACGATGTTTGCGATGTCTGGCATATACTTCTTTTCTTTCTTTCGTCTCGTCGTCTACCCGGCCCGGGCAATTTTCAGTTCACGGCCTGCGAACCGACGATTTACGTTGTTGATGTTTGGTTTCTCCGTTCCGCGACATGCGGAACGAAAATTGTTAATTACTCGGCCTTTTCGGACTTGGCCTTGATGACTTGTGCGAGCTGCGAAGCCGGGGTGTTGATCAAGATCGCCAGCTTGGTGGCCGGAGCATTGAGCAAGCCCATGAGTTTCGCGCGGAGCACGTCGAGGCTGGGGAGATCCGCGAGGGCGACGATCGCCGTGTCTTCGAGGCGCTGATTGTTCAGGTAACCGAACTTGAGCTTCAGCTTGTCGAACTCGGCGGCAAAATTCTTCACGACCTTCGCGGCCGAGGAGACGTCTTTCTTGCCGGTGACCACGGCCAGCTGGCCCGCGAGCGAACCGTTCAAGTCAGCCACGCCGGCTTCCTTGGCGGCGATGCGGAACACGGTGTTCTTGACCACGTGAACCTCGGCGCCAGCCTGCGACAGGCGCTTGCGCAACTCGGTCAGATGTTCAACTTTCAGCCCCTGGTAACCGACCACGATGAAAAACGGCGAGTCGTTCAGACGCGCAACGTATTCCTTCGTCAATAATTGTTTTTCTACACGCATGGGAAAATTTGGTTAATTGTTGGTGAACTCGCGGATGTCCACGCGCACCGCCGGACTCATCGTGGCTGAGAGCGTGCAGGAATGGATGTATGTGCCCTTGACACTCGTCGGGCGCGCCTTGGCGATGGTCTCGATGACCGCGCGGGCGTTTTCCTCGATCTGTTCCGGCTTGAACGAAGCCTTGCCCAAAATCACATGGACATTGCCCGCCTTGTCGGTCTTGTATTCCACGCGGCCGGCTTTCACTTCCTTCACCGCTTTGGCGGTGTCGTCCGTGACCGTCCCGGTCTTGGGATTCGGCATCAGGCCGCGCGGTCCGAGCACTTTGCCCAGCTTGCGGACTTCCACCATCGCTTCGGGAGTGGCAATGGCCACGTCAAAATCAGACCAGCCAGCGACGCACTTGGCGATCATGTCTTCAAAGCCGACGTTTTCGGCACCCGCGGTGCGGGCGGCGTCAGCGGCGTTGCCCTTGGCAAACACGAGCACGCGGACCACCTTGCCGCTGCCGTGAGGAAGCGGAACGGTGCCACGGACCATCTGGTCGGATTGCTTGGGATCAACTCCGAGGCGGAACGCGAGATCAATCGTCTCGTTGAACTTGGCCTTGGGAAACTTGGCGAGAACGGCGACGGCATCCTTCAGGGGATACGTTTTCTTCGCGTCCACGACTTCGGTGGCTTTCTTGTATCGTTTACTGGGCATGTATGTGTGTGCGGTGCATACGAGCTTTTGGCTCTCCCGCGTTTAGTTTGTTAATCAACCGACAACTTCAATCCCCATGCTGCGGGCCGTGCCGGAGATGACCCGGAAAGCGGCTTCTTCGCTGGAGGCATTCATGTCCTTGGACTTGGTCTTGATGATGTCCAGGACCTGCTTGCGCGTCACCTTGCCGACCTTGTCCTTGTTCGGCGTCTTGGAACCGGCGGTGATGCCGGCGGCCTTCTTGAGCAGGATCGAGGCCGGGGGCGACTTGGTGATGAAAGTGAAGGATTTATCCTGGTACACCGTGATGACCACGGGAATCACCAGTCCGGCGTCGTTCTTGGTCGCCGCGTTGAATTCCTTGCAAAAACCCATGATGTTGACGCCGTGCTGACCGAGCGCGGGCCCGACGGGCGGCGCGGGATTGGCCTGACCGGCGGCAATCTGCAACTTGATCTGTCCTGTGATTTTCTTTGCCATATAAAATTAAAAATTAAGCTTTCTCGACCTGCCAGTATTCCAACTCCACCGGCGTATTCCGGCCGAAAATATTCACGGTCACCTTCAGCTTGCCGCGTTCCGGATCGATCTCCTCGATCACGCCGCTGAAATTCAAGAACGGTCCGTTGTTGATCTTGATGGTCTCGCCCACGGCGAAATTCACCTTCGGTTTTTCCGTCTCTTCCGAGGCGGAGATCTGCGCCTTGATCGCCTCGACTTCCGAACTCGGCGTCGGCTGCGGTGGATCGCTCAAAAAGCCGATGACACCCTGCGTCTCGCGGATGAAATACCACGGCTTCTCGATCACACGGCCTTCCTCCAAAAGCACCATGTCCACAAAAACATACCCGGGCCACAACTTGCGGTTGGACACCGTCTTCTTCTGGTTGCGCACTTCCACAACCTTCTCCATCGGCACGAGCACTTCCTTGACGTACTCCTCCATCTCGTCCGTCTTGATCCGCTTTTCAATGCTGTCCTTGACCTTGTGCTCCTGGCCGGACAGCGTCTGGATGATGAACCACTGGTTGCTCATGAAATATTAGTGGATGAAAATAGTGTTGAGGATTTGATCCACAACGAACACAAACGCGCTTAACAACAGCACCGAGGCCAAAATCAGGATCGTGGAGCCGCGCAACTCGAGCCAGCTTGGCCAGGAACATTTCTTGAGCTCTTCGCGGGTTTCGCCGGCATAGTCGACCAAGCGCTTAAGCTGCCCCTGCCACCAGAGGTAGCCGAACAAAGCGACGATCACCACCGCCCAAACTACAAAATGTATCCAGTTATGCACAAAATTAAATCTGTCTGTCTGCCTGTCTATCTGGCGGAGAGGGAGGGATTCGAACCCCCGGTGGGCTTTCACCCACAGCGGTTTTCAAGACCGCCGCAATAGACCACTCTGCCACCTCTCCAAAGT
>Ga0206948_1138_pt1 | contig 17513 bp, 20 predicted proteins | sample Alteio_BWOrgHeat_FD_153236 | JGI IMG/M metagenome (GOLD analysis project Ga0206948, IMG submission 153236) | Enriched cells from forest soil in Barre Woods Harvard Forest LTER site, Petersham, Massachusetts, United States -... | ecosystem: Environmental > Terrestrial > Soil > Temperate forest > O... | reverse complement strand
ATGTAATATACTCGTGATGAAGCCATTAGGTAAGGTTTTTCTTTTAAAATATTTTTGTAACATTTTTTATTGTTTTTTTCTATATTGGCATTGATATGACTAAAAGATGAATCTTTATTGAGTTCATCCATAATTTCTGAAGGAATAAGACTGAGGGTATCCAATCTTGTTGTTTCTTGCAAGGACAAAATATTATGCCGGGTATATTTTTTTCTTTTTTCAAATATTGTTATATCATTACCCTTTTTAAGCAATTTGTAACCGGCAAAAAGCCCTGTTGGACCACCCCCCAATATTAATATTTTTAAGACTTTGTTTAATGGTTTAATATTTTTATAACACTGAAATTCATTATTGATATTTTGCATTGGTACACATACTAATAGCTAATGTTTAAAATTTATAAACACCGGATAAATTTCCATACAAAATATCCCCAGATAAATATCAATTATTATTATTTTCAAAATAATATAATATAATAATGATTAATAAAAAATTGGCCATTGTAATAATTATAGTTATCGTTATCATAATACTATATTATCTGTTTGCCACAAAAGAACATTTTAAAATTGATACCAAATATTCCAATCAAAATTCCCGTCCCAAACACCGTCCCAACAATATCAGAATAGGGGTCATGACAGATGTTTCTAGTTTAACAGCAGATATCGGTCGTGATGTAGCCATAGCTACCTTGGAAGTGGTAGCTTTTATTAATGATACGAATGGTGTAAATGGTTTACCATTATCAGTTTATTTGTATGACACAAGTTACTATGCTGCGAATGATATGGTTGCATATAATCAATTTAAACAATTGGGGGTTTCAGCAATAATTGGATGGGGCACCGGAGAAACTATATCTTTAATTAAATCAGCAGCAACAGATGAATTACCAATAATTTCGCATTCATCAGGGGCTCCTCTGACAAATCCACTGACGGCGCCCTATAATTTTGTTTATATGACAGACTATTCAACCAATGCCAGAGGTGCCCTGACACTATGGTATGAAAATATTTGGTTGGTGGATGATCGGTACACTAACCAACGAAATAATAATATCAAACCTAAAATTATTTGTGTTTATGATATGGAAGCTCCATGGACAGCTGAACCAATCGTAGCTATTAAAAATCAGGCTAATATTTTACAAATTGATGTGTTACCGGACATAAATCTTAAACTTGAGGATACTGGTGGATCGATAACTGTTTTCCAAATTAATATGCCCAAATTTGAAGCCCTAATTGATAAAATTCAAATGTACAATCCAGATGTAGTATGGCATGGAAATAGCAGAACACAAGTGGATTTTACCCTTAAAGCAGCTTCAAATAAATTTTTGCCAGCAGACCATTTAATTAATAATTGGGGTTTTGACAGAACACTCGGATATGAAAATCAAAATTTAACAACTGGCAGAATATTTGGCATTATTGTTTCAGCATTTTTTGGGCAGGATGTTCCGATGATGGACCAGGTAGTATCATATGCAAAAAAAATTCATCCATATGTTGATATACGACGACGAGAATTGCGCACCGTACAAACATGGATTTTATTTTTAATGTTAAGAGATATTTTGGTAAACGCCAATGGAGATTTTTCCGGAAAAAATATTAAAAACCAGTTGGAAAGTTTAAATAATTGGACCATTGGTGCAAATACTGGACCAAATATACCTTTGGGAGCTGTACCCATAACAATAACACCAACCGATCATCGCGTCAGTCCGATTGTTAGACTTTATGAACTCGCTCATGGTTCTTTTAATTATGCTGGCACCATTGATATGAAACAAAGGTTTCCCACATTATGGCCACAATGGCTTGGTTATTAATTTTATTTATAATCATAAATGAAATTAATTATAATCATCTATTTTCATCGCGAACCGTCATTAGAGCTTTGCCAAGTAAATTTTGGCCAGGCCATTGGTCTTGTGGTATAATAACTGCATCAGCAGCATTCAATCCGATGCCCCATATTTTGTCATAAGGTGATGCTTCTACAATAGTTTTATTTTTTGTTTGTAATAATCTGCCCATAAGGGTTGGATTTTGGGTAAATTTTAGACGATTTCCTTGAACCACAATATCAAATTTGTGACTTTCCCAAATATCCGGATCAAAGTTTTTAATAGAACGACCGATTTTCTTTATTGCAAATGGATTTGTTGTTTCCATAATTTTATCAAAATGATAAACATCTCCAAACAACAAAGCTTTGTATGCCATCATATATTGCTCAGTATTTTCATATTTAATAATTATATCATTACCAAAACACTCAACAAATTTTGCCCCAAACCATTGACTGAATACATGTGAAGAAGCAGAATTTGGTTTTGGTCCATAAAAAAATACATGTGTTGATGTCTCCATACCGACTTCTATCTGGAATAAATTTATTTTATATTTAAAAGGAATTCATTTCAATTTATTTCAATTTATTTCAATTTATTTCAATTTTTTTAATTGCTGACTTTGGGGATCATAGTATATTGTTCGCTAGTCATTAACATAGAAGAGAATGTGGCTTGACCACCAACCAGTCCGGTGTAAAGACGAACATTTACTAGTGTCGCGTATTGTTCACGTGACATCAGCACTGTAGTAAACTTGGCCTGGCCATCAACCAGTCCGGTAAATAAACAACATTCAACCAAATTGGAAGTTTCAACCGTCGCATTTGTTTCTTTGGTCATGGCTTTCTTCTTTGGCTGTTTTATAGCTTTTGCATTTTTATTTACAGGCTGTTTGGTAATCGCTATTGGTTTATCATTGGAAATCTCTATTGGTTTATCATTGGAAATCTCTATTGGTTTATCATTGGAAATCTCTATTGGTTTATCATTGGAAACTATTGGTTTATCATTGGAAACCTCTATTGGTTTATCATTGGAATTATCGAGATCGTTGAGGTCAACAACTGGTGCCAGATCATCATCAACAGCAACAATAGAAGTTGGGATGTCTGGTTTTGTTATCATCTGTAAGTCCAATGTGGGCTTTGGATCTGGGGTAATAGAATTTTTTGTTATATTGGCATAACTGATGCTATTAGCGATTGGTTTAGTTTGTTTAGATTGTTTAGTTTTAGATTTAATATGTTTAGATGGTAATGGTGCCGTATCTTTGCTAGGATCAGTTTTTGGTACGATATTAGATTTTTTGTTTAGGTGCGGATGTTGATGTAGGTGGTACTTTATTTTTGCGTTGAATATTGGAATATTGTTTGGTTCCAGATTCCGTATTTTTACGGGATTCCGTATTTTTACGGACTTCACGAAATTGTTCCAGTTTTTTAAATTCATCTTTGGCTTCAAGGCGAAGATTATCAAAAAATCTGAATTCTTTATCAAGTTCTTCCACTACCTGGGAATCATAGGCACAATTACGGTCGCGATCAATTTTTGTAAATGCTTTATTGAGACGATAGCAAATTTGGTCCAAAAGTTGGTTGCAGCGGGCTTCACCAAGTGTCATGTTATTTGCCTCAATAATTTCCTGGTTAACATAATTCCTGGAATTATACCAATGAAAGTGGTTGTAAAGTTCTCCATCATGCGACGTATATTTTACGCAACCGAATACTGAGGCAGATGCAGAATTAGGTTTGTCAGCGACAGTATCCAACAAAGACCGAATTGAATTACGAGCACTGGAAACCTTTTCAAGAAGTGGGGTTGCCCAATTAACTACAGAACCAAATTCTGTTTCATTACGTGTACTCAGAAAACGAAGTTGTCTGAGAAAAAATGAAAGCAATAAATGAAAACTTGCTGTGACAATAGTTTCATTACCAAACTTATCATAAATGTTAACCGCATATTGTGTTTGGGTATTAGTATGGTTGGCCTGGGGTTGGGAATATCTTTTATTATAATATTTTTTATTTTGGAACATTGTCAGGACAATAATTTATTTATTTTCTACAAATAAAATATTATTATCGATATTGTTAATAAACCCGGGCAATTACTTTATTTTTCAATTTTTTTTATGGAATTTAATTGGATTTAATTGGATTTAATTGGATTTATATAATAAAAATTGATTTAATTGAATGCATAATTATGACATAAAAGATGAATAATTATAAAAGTATTCTAATCTATCATTATCATCATTAACAAAATAATATGAATACTGATTTAGCAGCATCAATTGCAGTTAAAAATAAAACTAATTTTTGGACTGAAGATAACATGGTAACATTTTGCCATAGTTGTCGAAACGAATTTGGTTTATTATTTAGAAAACATCATTGTCGTTATTGTGGAAATATATTTTGTTACAACTGTAGTAGTTACTATACCGTAATTCCAAATTTTATTACCGACAGACCGGACCCAGCCGATAATTGGAACATATCATATTATATCACCTCATTAAAAACAACAGAAGAACGAGTATGCAAACAATGTTATGAAATGATTAAAGAACAAATTGCGGCATATGAAAAGATTGTCAGCATATTTGACAATCCGATATCCATTGATAAAATAAAGGAACTATCCGATTCCAATGCGGATGTTAAAAGACATTATTTCGACCATTTGCGCAATATTCAGTATTATTTACCAAACCATCATTACAGTGATATTGATAAAAAATTATTAAAAATCAATGCTCCATATTTTAGTAAACATAGTAAATATCTGGTCCATCTTATTAAATCAATGAACTGGAATATACCATCAAATTTGATGACACGTTCGATGATTATGCAATCAACATTGGATTTATCAACCATTGCCAATGCAAATAATGAACAATTACAATTTATTGTTAGCATTATAAATGGAGAAAAAACAAAAAATTGTAGTGAATTATATTGTACAAGAACTTGTCAGGAACAAATGTCATGCGATGATTGCATAAATATTTTGTATTCATGTGTTAATATTTTGCCAGATAGATTGATAGAATATTTTTTTAGTATTATCATGAATACTCCGGAACAGGTTATTTTATGCCATTTGATGTTTTTTATTACACTAATAAAAAATAATAGTACAAATAAACTTTTACAAACATTATTATTTAAATTGTTAAACCAATCTTTAAAAATAATATATCATACATACTGGTTTTTGAATAATTCTAAAGAAACGGCAACCGAATGCGAAATGCGAAATATTAAATCTTTTATTGAACTTTTTGATAACCAGCTGGTCAGACAAATGCACCGCGAATATATGTTTTTTGTGGGTTTAATTAATAATCTGGACGATCCTACAAAATATTTAACGAACGAATTTGATAGATATAAACCAATAAGTTTGCCATATGAACCCATGTATAAAATAGTGGATGTTGATTTAAATAATATTGTTATTAAAACAAGCCATACCAAACCAGTAATTATTGCTTTTGATATAAGACAATTTCCAAATGGCCCACCCAATAAAATAGATGAACCCGAAACATGTGCAGAAAAAATTAAATTACTATTTAAAAAAGAATCTGTTATGAATGATGTCACCGTTCTAAATTTAATGACATTATCCGATATAATCCTAAAAGAATCATTGAATACCAATTTTGGTGTGGTTGTATATCCAACAATGCCTTTAACCGCCAATTCGGGCATGATAGAAATCGTAGACAAAGCAGAAACGATTCATGCTATTATCAGCGCAAAACCATCAATTCTTCATCACATTGTTGATAGAAATAATGGTAAAGTAATTGGTGATGTTTTGGACAGATATATGTATAGTTTGGTTTCCTATACGTTACATAGTTATTTTATTGGTCTTGGTGATCGACATTTACAAAATATTATGATTACCGACGATGGTGCTATATTTCATATCGATTTTGGTTTTATTTTGGGAACCGATGCATACCCATTAAAAATTACGGATATTAAACTTAATTCAGGAATGATTGATGTTATTGGCGGTTCTGATGGTATTCGTTATAAAATATATCTTGATTTATGTTCCAAGGGTGTTATATTATTGAGAAAATATTTCAATATGTTTTTTTATTTTATTATCACAAGACACCAAATTCAAAGAACGGCATATCGAAAAATTTGTAATGTCAAGATTTCAACCAAGACAAGTGGACCGGATTGTGGTTGAAGAATTAATATCAATTATTAAAAAATCAAATGATTCAATAACGCCCTACATTCGGGATTTTTTGCATTATCATAGTCAAGAAAAAACGGTTCAAAACAAATTCGCCCAAGCGTTCAAAACAGCATATGGCGTTGTTAAAAGTTTTAGTGGCAGTCAGTAATTAACTTTTGTTTTAATATGATTAGTATTTGGAATATTTTAATTCCAAATACTAATTTCTTGATGATAGTTGTTATTTTCGGATTAAATAAATTTTTCTTTGGTTTCCATTTTTGATTGTTTCAATATATGATCTATAAACCAAACTAATTTTTATTGGTATTTTAAAAAAATTATTTGGGTTATGCCACCGAAATTGAATGATAATTTTATTTAATTTAATATTGGATAGGAATGTTTTGTCATTTTTGACAATACAATTTATAAAATGGTTGATATTCCAATCTCCTATATCAAAACTAATTTTTTCCAAAAAAAAATTTGCATAATTTCGAAATATTGCATTAAAGTAGATATTATTACCATTATTGTTATGATGTTCGATGAATGATATCGATATTTTTTTGACAAAATTCAATACCTGGTAATGTTCAAAGGTGACCTCTAAAAATTTCTCGGTGAATACATTTTTAAATCCGACGGATTCTAATTTTTGTTTTAAATATAATCCAGACTCCAATAAGCAACTATCATCACAATAAATTTTTTTAATGGTACTTTTATATAAATGTTCTAAAACTAAGTTACCCATACTATCAACATCGTATTTGATCAATTTTTTCATATCATTGATCCTATTTGGAAATGAATCAATTATTTCACCCCATTTTCCATGTCTTATTTTATAAACTTCTAAATTGGGAACGAACGCATCATTATCAATCATTTCAATGCCATGAAATTCTAATTTTTTTAAATGTTCCAATGTGGCCAACAATGTATTGTCAATGTATTTCAATGTATCCTTGTTCCTTACATATACACCGTTAATGTATTTTGACGACATCGATGAATTAAAAACGCAATGCAATCGTAATGATATTTTTTTTACCATCTTATTTTTAGAAATTAATTTGTGGAATATTTCTAACAATAAATTTCTGTTCTGCTCCTTCACTGCCAATGTTATATTTTTAATATCTTTCCCATGATCAAAGAAAATATTTTCTTCAAGATTTGCATAAACATATTCACTATCATAATATTCCAATAACAAATATTCACTAGCATACAAAACATAATGACCATTAACCATAAAACCTTTGGAACCCATGATAAGGGGTATTTTATAAATGGCATATATTGTTTCAATGTTTGTATTAAAATTTGTAATGTCGAGTTTTTTCAAGCAGGTAAAATTTTTTAAATATACGGCAAAATCATTATTTTCCAATGTGTTCCACAATTTAATTTTTTTAATTTTGTTGAATGGACATAAATATTTTATTAGTAGGGGCATGGTGGACAATATTTGTTTATTATTGCTTATCAATTCTTTGATAATGTTGTCCCATGTTTTAGATACGATCCTATTTCTGCATAACATGACTGGTTCCAGATACAATAGAATTATTTTAATAACATCGGATGGTATTCTTTCCATGTGTTTTTGTTATATGGATATACATAAATCATCCAATTTATTAATAATTTTGTCAATTTTTCTATCATAATTAAATATTAATAATATATTAATATTTGATTAGCTTATCATTTTCGGATTAAATAAATTTTTATTTTTTTTTTTTTTTATTTTTTGATTTTTTTTTTAATGTATGATCTATAAACTAAATTAATTTTATCTGGTATATCAAAACAATTTGATTCGTGATCCTCAAACTGAATCATAATTTTTTTTAATTTGTTATTGGCTAAGAATGTTTTATCATTCTTCATGATACATTTCATTAAATGATCATACTCCCAATACCCCAACTTAAAACTAATTTTTCTTAAACCAAAATTATCGTAATTCTTAAACATTCTATTAAATGCGCGATTATTACTACCATTGTTATAATCTTCAATAAATGACATTGATATTTCTTTGACAAATTTAAGTATTTGGTGATGTATAAAACCAATATTAACATTAATTTTTCCAATGTATAAATTTTTAAGATTAATCATTGAAAAATTTTCAAAAGATAACCCGGAACCTAATAAATCATTGGCATTACAAGAAATTTTTTTTTATAGTAGCATTTTTAAATTGTACCAAACCCAATTCACCACAGTTATCAATGTCATATTCATATAATTTTCTCATGTCATTGATTCTATTTGGAAACGAATTTATTATTTGGTGCAATTTTCCTTTCTTTATTTTATAAACTTCCAAATTAGGAACAAATGCATCATCATCAATCATTTCAATTCCACAAAATTCTATTTTTTTAAGGTGTTGCAATGTAGCTAACAATGTATTATCAATATATTCATTTTTTTAATTTTGGTGAATGGACATAAATATTTTATGTGTAGGGGTATGTTGGACAATATTTGTTTATTGCTTATCAATTCTTTGATAATATTGTTCCATGTTTTAGATATGGTCCTATTTCTGCATAGTACGGTTGGTTCCAAATACAATAGAACTAATTTGATAGCATCGGATGATATTGTTTCCATTTGTTTTTGTTATGTGGATATATATATACCTCTGTCAATTTATCAATAATTTTATCAATTTTTTAATTTCAAATACTTGGATTTGTATTTTATGTATTTATTATAATAAAACATATCGGTACCACCTTTTTGGATATTCTGGCCAGGATGGTACTTGGACAAATCGATATTATAGGCCAGGAAAGGATTATCAAATTCGTCTATCATAATCGTAAATCTTTTGCCTTCAATTTCTGGTATAAATTTTGTTTTGTATTTGTTAATTGAAAATTCATTTATTTTGTTTATACAATTCGCAATAATTGTACATGATAACAGTAGTGCTTTTTTTAATATTTTACGATCTGCAAAAATATTTACAAATAATGATGCTTTCCCTATCATCAAAATATCGACTATTTTATCAAAATTTATTCCGGTCATGTTGGCGATGTTATGCGATTCCCATTCAGAAAATTTATCCAGTGTAATATCAACACATATTTCCAAATTATTTAATTTCAAAAAATTTTGTACATTACGTTCTGGAATTTTATAAATGAAATCTAAATTATTTTTTTTATCATACAAAAAAAGTATGTCTGCAATATTATCATAGCATTCTTTATATGCTTTATCATTAAAAAATTCTCCCACACCAATCTTAATGGTTGAAAAATCGGGTCCCACATAACTAAAAATATATAAAAAATATACATAATAGATGCCCGAAGGATCATTTTCCAGATGTTTCATATTTCCTCCGATTATTCTGTGGATCACATCGGATACATAATTTAGTGAGGTCGAAATATATGTCCCCAACCTACCCAATGCCAAATCTGTTGTACCAGCAGTTACATAAGGATCGGATAAACGGGTAAAAATGCCATTTACTATCCAATCAAAAGAATCATAAGCGATTGGTTGACCATTATAAATTAAAAAATCAAAAGTAGGTATTTGAACATACTTTATGGCAGTATATGGGTCACAGATTTTGGAGGTAGGAACATGCGTTTTACTTTTCGTAATATCGCATGATATTGCTGGTGCCATTTCATCGATAGGAGAATTTTCAGGTATGTGTAATGTGGATTGTAAAATTGTATCATTAATTGTGACATCAATAATAAGTGGCAGATGATCGGATCCCTGGTCAACGGAAGGAAATATAAAATAATGATCATACGACAAGCTGTCGGAAAATTTTGCAAAGAATGCCATATCCACACGCGTACCACTCCATTGGGATATATTTATAGTGTATAATGGATCTATCGTAGCCCATTTTAAATCATTTATGCAATAATTAAATTCATCATTTGTTAATATGGAGCCCGATTTTTGGGTAAAATATTGTTCCAGGGAATTTAATTTATTCATAATTTTAGTTATTATTTTGAGTAAATCGTTTGTTCTTTGATCATCAGAATTAAGTCCATAAAAATTATCGATATCAATATCAATAAAATCTTTATCATAGCGAAACAAGTCTGCAGAATTTTTTATTTCATGGGTCAAAATATTGGTTAATCTATCTTTTAACATATATATTGCGGCTTCTTCCAATGTTCTTTTACCATTTTTTACCGATGCAATGATCTCCCGAGTTTTATCCTGTTGGAATTGAGTTTGTGATGATAACATTATTGCAAAAGGATTTAATCGATGATTTTGAAAATCATTATTTATTATATCTGTCATTTGGGTTATCATTCTTGCCGTTATGATTTTAGTTGCTTCTAAATTTTTTTGGGATAGTTCGACGGGTAGTTTATTTTTTTCCGAGAATATACTGCATAAAAAAATAATAACATATCATATTGATCCAGACCAAAAAATCATTGACATTAAAAAAATTAAAATCTCCTATAATAATTGTTGCCCTGGTAATTTCAGAATTTATTTGTCTTAATTGTTCAATTCTATCAATTTTATAATAGGCATCAAGATGAACACATATGATATCAAAATATGGCAAAACAATTTTAATAAAACATTTATTTTCGTTTGTTTGTTCTTGATATTTAATATTTCCGAATGTATCATTCTCAAAAAATTTTTTGTGTGGAATGTTATAATAATTAAAAATTTGTTGGTTCATAAAACATGGATTTAAGCTCGATGATGATGGATTACACATTATTTTATTGATAATTTTTTTATATGTAGGATCATTTATTTTAAGAATATTATTGACGAGTTGCTTATTTATTAAAACCATATTTCCATACATATTTGTGAAAAACTCGGAGGCGAAGAACATACGCTTAAAATATAATAATGTTCTAGGAGTTTATTGAATTCATTTGTAAATAGTATTCTTAATTCGGACGTATTATAAAATTTATTTTCACCCAATGATATTTCTTGTAAACAAATTATGTGTGGATTAGATATTAAAAGTATACTAATAATATCGTATACTGTTGGTGTATTATTTCCAGAAGTAAAATATCTAACATTATAACTCATTATCCGAAGTTTATTTGTCGGAGCTTGAAAATTTATTAAATTTGATAGTGTTGTTGCATAATCATTGTCGATGGATTTTTCAAAATTATCAAGAGTTTTGGATATATCTTTATCCACTATATAATATTCATTTCCATATAAATTATAGTCTTGAATTGCTTCAACCATTGTTTCTGACATTTATATATTATAAATAAAATAGTTTTAATTAAAATTATTTTATTTCGGAAAATTATTAAAATATTCTGTTTTATCAAATTTCACAATATTATCCATGGTATTTTTCCATAGGTGATATTGCTGTTGTTTGGAACGGTTGTGTAAATAAAGGTGCCTTGGATGTATGGTCGAATCATTTGTTAAATATGTAAATATGGGCATACTATATGTTGCGTCTGTACCTGATATCATAGAATCCGCAGTTGCATATTGTTTGGTGGATAAATCATACTTGTTCAAAGTCGGCGAATAATATTGGTTTAATATTTTATTGGCCGCCTGTTTTGTTATTAAATAGGCTGCACTGCAATAATATTTTTTCATAGGATCTATTTTGACCAATGTATTATCAATGTGCCCTGTTTCATGTGTGATGGCCAATTGAATGATTTCGTATGCCAATGGTAACTTAGAAACAAATTCGGACCAATCAAATGGTATAAATTTTAAAAATTCAAAACTGACATCATCCTCGAATATTATTATTTCATTGTCAGACATATTTTCAACAAAATATGACATTGCGTTCAAATGCGAACATGTACATGCATTTTCTGGTAGGCTTAACTTATCATTTGTCACACAAATAGTGGCAAGTTCCGGATCTGTGGCATTAGTACCATCTATTGCTTTGATTCTATGATTTGGAATTTTGTAATCGTTTAAAAGTTTTTCCATATAGGCTCTTCTCCTAACAGAACAGTCAAGATTGATCCATAAAACTTGCGGAAAACCGTCAAGAATCATTTTTATATACCAAACAAAAAATTGACAAATTTTGTACCTAAACAAATAGAGATGATATGGCGATTGGTGTATTATTGCTAAATGGACACACTAGTTAAAATTATTGAAAAAACTAATAAATATCCTATTAGGTCGGCAAATAATGATGTGATTATATTATTCGAACAACATGGGAATAAATTTGGCATTGAATCAATAAATGATCCCATTATAAATCGTTGGATGGGTGTATGGATAGCACACAATAATTCTTTACATTTGACATATTATTACGAAAAATGTGGCTTGACACAATTAAAACCTATCCATGACTTAAAACAGGCAAAAATTAGTTATGAAGCTGGACCACATATACTATGCGATGGTTCTACCCATAAGGATAAATGGATATTTGACAAAGAAATATTTCATGGTACAAATTGTACAATTTTTTATTCAATGAACTAGGTAATGATAATTTTATTATGATAATAAGATTACCATCACCTAACATCAATTAACAATGAGACCGCAACTTTTTTCTAACCAATTTGTCCAATTCGGAAAATAATTTATTATCCTGATCCATCAATTTTGATGGCATATGACCGGGCAAATGTACTATTTGAATAGAGTCATCAACCATGCGATCAAATAAACATTTGTATAAATCTCCGTTGGCCAGAATGTCTCCACGTTTATTTCTAAAATTTTTATCAATTAATTTTTCTTTTTTTTGTTTAGACATTTGATTATGCCTTCACAATCAGTGTATATAATATACTTGTTTTCATCATCCAAATGTTCCATTAGATCCAATATTGCTAAAAATTCGGCACGAGTATTATTCGTATTATACACATATGGGAACATATATTTTCATTTTAATATATTAAAAGTGAAAAATATGCACCATATGCTTCTACCCAAATTTTTGCTAGCAAATAATTTGGGGAACGAGTTCTATTTATGGAAGCAATGCTTCCATAAATAAAACCGTAGAACAATTTTTGTTGTGATTGGATTTTTACCAATTCTCCATCCGGTAATTGCAATTTTATGCGATGGATTATAACTAGCATCACAATAACATTTGATTGTTTCCATGGGATAATATCTAAGTATAAATGAATATATTAATAATGGTATTAATACTTCAATTTTTTTCATTATGATACAATTCTCTCCTGCAACATGACAACATTTTTCATGGGTAGTTTGGGAATTTTCTTTTTGGAACCGATATGTCCATAAAATTCTCCATACAAATCCTCCGCATTGGCAACAGTTACTTCTGTTTCTAGTTCATCGTGCTTTACCAATTGTTTATCCAACATAAAATAAACATCCTTTTCTCCAAATGCCACAGGATATGGAACATCACTGTTGCCAACCGGTGATACATAATCAACTATTTCATCATCGGTTTCAAATTGATAAATCTCCCAACCAACAGACACATATTTATTGTCGGATATTTTGATTAGGATAGAATTGCCGTTCATTTTATATGGACTAGAATCAAACCCGGTCCAGTAGCCCAACATATTTTTGAATTGGAATATCATTTGTCCATATGTCGGTTCATAATTATCCAGTCTGTCTTCATATTCAACATAATCTTCTTTGTAAATTTGTATACCTTTTGAATTGGCCACCACTTTAAATGGACGTCCACCATTATCATGAACATAATAAACCTTATCTTTATTTGTTAATTTATTAAATGGTACAAAACTACGGGTAGTTTTTAGGTTGGCTAGTTCTTTTTTCCGTTTTAACATCGTTCGGGACCATTTTGTTTGTGTTTTACGTTTGCCACCGGTCATATCAGAATTATGCATAGTATCTTTTAAATTAAGATATTTATATTTATATTTAAGATATTTGTAATAATAATCCATTCATGAAATAGGATTATATTAAAAATCATCCAACGATTTTAAATATTCAACTATATGCGGTCTGGACCGGCTCACATGCAAAGCTTTTGATATGTACATCTTCAAATTAACACCCGCTTCTACCAAAGATATAACTGTTTCCAATGATCCAGTTTTACAAGCAGCCACAAATCCCCTACCCAAATCTTCATCACTAATCAATTTGTATTTGGTCAAAAAATCTATCATTGATGTCATGGATTCTTCTTTTGACACCAATTTTATAAAAATATCATCATCCAAACCTAATGTAGCACCGTGTTCAACCAAATATTCTACCGTATCAATATGGTTATGTTCAAGTGCCAAATCGGCTGCCTCATTAAGTATACATTTATTCGGTTTACAATCAACCAAAAATCTAACAATATCATAATTGCCTTTTTCGGCAGCATTTAGTAGAGGCTGTTTGAGTAAAAAATAGTGGGAAAATTTTTTGTTGTTGCAGTGCATTATTTGTTCCCAAATTATTCGTACAATGTCAATATTATCATCTTCGCGCCAACAAACAACCCGGAGTGCAATTTCCATATTAATTTTTATGTCAAGTCCTAAAATATAATTAATTGTTTCCAAGTCATATTTTGAAAAAATCTTTAATGTAAAATTTTCAAAAATATATGCATCAATAATTTTTTTTTGGAGCATAAATGTTAGGTCATCAAATCGTTTTTCTTTTAAAAATAGTTTAATGATACCATATTTATTTTTACAGTCATACCTAATTTTATTTTTTAGAATAAATTTAAGTGCCGAAATAAAATCATCTGCCCCTATTTGAAAATTGGTTAGGCCTTTGTTGGATGTTGTTTTAATAAAATGAATATTGTTATGTTGAAGATGTTTGGTTAATGTTTTGATATTGTCGCTATAATGTGATAATATTTCAATTATCATATAATAATTATAAAAGTAGTCATTATTTTATATACAGAAAGTTCATAATTGGATCAAAAATTAATATACTTGCTAAATATATAAAATGGCATCACATACAGATATATTCATTGCAAATATAGACAAAGAAACAATACAAAATAAATTCTTTAGAAAAGTACTTTACACAACAGAACGACAACAAATAGTACTGATGAGTATTAAACCTCAAGAAGATATACCGTTTGAAATTCATCCAAATAATGATCAATTCATTAGAATAGAAAAAGGTTCGGGTGTATTATATATTGGTCCCAAAAAAGAATCAAACTATGAACTTTCTGATGGGGTTGCAATGATCATACCAGCTGGTACCTGGCATCAGGTTATCAATACATCAAATACTGATGATTTAAAACTTTATACTATTTATTCACCTCCACATCATCCTCCGGATACAGTTGATATTAATAGACCGGATAAATGCCATAATATTCAAGGAGGAACTTGTTGTAACCATAAGAAATCCAATTGAAAAAAATTCATGTATTAGCTGCAATTGTTAATTTGATAATTGCTCAAGTTATTGAGTAATTATCAAATTAAAGGATTATTGAGTTGAATGGGTTGATTATTGAGTTGAATGGGTTGATTATTGAGTTGAATGGGTTGATTATTGTGTTGAACAGGTGGAACAGGTTGTTTGTTCATGTTCGAATCAACCAACTGTCGACTATCAACCCAACCAGATTCATCTGGTACAGGAATATTTGTCTTGGGATTCTTGTTCTTGCCATTGAAATTCTTGTTCTTGTGAGGGTTACCAGGTTTATTGGGGTTACCAGGTTTCCCAGGTTTGTTCTTTGGATTATCAGATCTGGAAAATGTTTCCGTCATATGATATGTGCCTGTTTGCGGATGCATTGGGTACACTTCATCGTTATCCTGAGGAAAATGTCTTTGATGACAATCCCTTTGAGGAAAATCCCTTTGAGGCATTTGAACATGAGGATGATATTCTTTAGCATGAGATATATGGGCATTGTCATGAGGATGATATGCTTTGGCACGGGATATATGGGCATTGTCATGAGGATGATATGCTTGGGCATTATCTCGCACTTGAACATTGTCATGAGGATGATATGCTTGGGCATTATCTCGCACTTGAACATTGTCATGAGGATGATATGTTTTAGCACGATATGCTTGAACATTGTCATGAGGATGAAATGCTTGAACATTGTCATGAGGATGATATATTTGAACATTGTCATGGGGATGATGTGCTTGAACATATCGACCAGTCGGTGCTTGAGGATTCGTACTAATTGGTGGAGATGCTTGGGCATGATGATGCGTATTAGTTGGTCGGGATGCAACTTCCGCATTACATGGTTGTGCATGCATAAAAGTACAACCAGTTTTACCACATTGACCTTGGAGCCAATATTTGCATTGGTCTGGATGTTTAAATGAAGAAACATGATTGGCATCATGACTATATTTTGTGCATCCAGTACCATATACACACTTGGGCAATTCTGGTTGATTGTTAGTTTGTGGTTGATTGTTAGTTTGTGGTCGTGTTTCATTCGATGTTTTGGGCACAACCATTGGTTGCAAAACTATTGGTTTAATTTGTTTGGACCAAACTGTCCAATGTTCAGGGCGTATTTGCTTAAGAATAACACAAACTTTACAATCGCTTGGATTTTTATGCTGCCCCAATAAACCTCTTAAACAAAGTTCCGTTCCGGGTGGAACGTATGAAAGAACATGTTCCACCTCACGATGGAGTTCGACATGGAATTTGGCACAGATTCCCGGAAGGTGCTCATACAATTCTTCAAGTGTATATTTTTTGGAACCGTAAATGGAGCCACTCATTGATAATCTTGCATAAGCGAGGATATTATCTTCAGAATAAGCGTTAGGAATGTAAATTTTATTAGAATTCATTAGTGTTTAATAATCTTCAAGTTGTATTCAATTGAAAACTAATATTAGTCTTTTTAAATGGACCTGCCTAAGATTTAATTTTTCAATTTTTTTTATTATATTTATACTAAACCGGTCCTTCATAATTCCCAATAAATAGAATAGTATCGGTTGGCATATGTTTGATATAATAGATAAATGGTCGATTAGCATAAAATATGATTGGGTTGGAAACAGTAATAGATGGATTTGTTGGGATAGATGATTCATTTTCATCAACGATAACAATAGCTTCATGTATCATAAGGGATATATATAAACCATGATCGCTAATTTCATCAAATCTGGCACATTGTACAAAAATATCACCCAAACCTATTTTTTGGAGGACTGTTGTTAAATCCAATTTGGTTCTATGTGTAAATTTTGGTATGTGTACTTCAACCTGGGTGGTAGAAAAATCATTGGAAATTATTTTCGATAAGTTTGTGAGTATAATTTCATCCTCTTTGGACAAAATAAATCCCATTGTATAATCCATATTATAATAGGGCATTTGTAAAATTTGTACCTCACCATTTTCATAATAAGGAAAAAAATCGGTTTGGGTCATC
>Ga0206948_1137_pt1 | contig 17525 bp, 11 predicted proteins | sample Alteio_BWOrgHeat_FD_153236 | JGI IMG/M metagenome (GOLD analysis project Ga0206948, IMG submission 153236) | Enriched cells from forest soil in Barre Woods Harvard Forest LTER site, Petersham, Massachusetts, United States -... | ecosystem: Environmental > Terrestrial > Soil > Temperate forest > O... | reverse complement strand
TCAAAATAATACCCATAACTGGGGTTCAGATAACAAAGGGCGTTTGATTGTGAAAGTGAGACTACTTCATTATAAAGTCTGACTGGAGAGATGAAATCCTTGTTGGTCTGGCCCGGATCACTGCTCATCAATGGCCATTGGTCGGGATGTTGTGCGTGCAACATACGGTTATATGGTACCCACCCGGCAGATGCTGTATCGACCACGACATATTTCTGAAAACGGCCTTCGCGTGCCAGTTCTGCCTGGACTATTAGCGCGCGCAACGGTTGGTCTTGGCCCGGTGCGTCACTGTCACAGAGCAATATGGCGCCGTTTTGAGGCAGTTCCTGTGTGGAGGCTTGGGCGAATTTTAATAGCACGGTATCGTTGGCCTCCCGTATCAAGGGTACATTCCGGTAGATCAAAACGCCAAGAGCGGTGGCGACGACAAACAAAGTTGCCGCTACAACCAGCGGGCAAATCCACATCAATGCCACCGGGAGTAGCGGCTTTGGCCTGGAATTTCGCCGGGTTGGTATTGGTTTTCTACCAAATACCAGCAGGAAATATCCGCAATAATAACCAATCGCCAACGCTGCCAGATAATACAGGGTTAGGCATGGTGACCCAAGCAATTGCCCTGCTGCAAACGGAGGATCGAAGACCGCCCACACACACACTCCGAACAGCACGGCATAGACAAAATGCATCATGTTGTTGGCCAAAGCGCTGCCGATCTGGCTGCTGTCGCCAAAACTGGCGCTCCAGCGGAAAGACAATAACAGTACCGGCAATAATGTCGAAAGCGATGCCTCCGCAAGGTTATGGCGTAAAGTGCTGTTGTGGAGCGCGGATAAGGTTGCCCAGTCAGCATGAAGGTTGGGGTGCAACAATTCCCAGATGCTATAATTGATTCCTGTGAATTTAGCGTGCAAGGGCAGCAGCAAAAGAAGGACAAGCCCTGCCAATCCACACAGGACCATCTTTGATATGAAGCGGAAGTTAAAAAATTCCAGCCGTTTCAACCAGATGATGGCGGCGATAAATATAGGTAAATAAGCTACAAATGCCCAGGTCTCAGCCATCGCTGCGCCATATATCAAGGCCGCCGCCGTCAACCGCCAGGGCGTTTCATCCAGTCGATACTCCAACAATAGCCACACGATTACCGCGAACAATAGAAGATCAAACATTTCCCCGGTGAAATTGGTGGCATGTTGCCAAAAAGTCAGTTGCAACCCGGCAAACAATACCGCCACTATCGGTGGAAAGAGCGAGGGCCAGCCGGTGAGAAACGAAAAATCACTCCGCTCACGTTCCCGTTGAGGTTCCGTCCGGTCATGTGGCAGGATGGCTACGGAACGCGCCAATAACAATAGCACCAGCGAAGCGCACACGGCGGAAAACAGATTCATGGCATAAGGAATCTTTGCCAGTGACATCCAGCTAAACGGCAATGTAACTAAATAAGTAAGGGGGGTGGATAATGGCGGTTGCCAGATCCAGCCTGATACCTTGGCCGCTTGAGGTAAATTCAGCAGCGTGATCCACGGATTCAACGTGATAATGTAGATCACGAGCATGGCTGCCCCCAGCACCCAGGGCAATATTCGCGGCGCTATTTTGGTTCGCGGGTCAGTCTGATTCTCTTTTGACATCGGGTTTTACCAGTGTGGTTTGAATCGCGCTGCCTTGGCAAGTTCAGTTTCGCCGCCGCAAGTCCGCTACGCATTCGACATGCTGCGTCTGGGGGAACATGTCCAGCGGCTGCACTCGTACCAGTTCAAAGACACCGTCGCCGCACAAAATGTTCAAATCTCGCGCCATGGTCGCCGGGTGGCAGGACACATAGATGATCTGCGCCGGCTGTGTCCGGCGCAGCAGTTCCAGTGTTTCCGGCCAGCATCCTTTGCGGGGTGGGTCCAGCAGAACTGCGGTCTTTTCGCCTGCAAATTTTTTTAACAATTCCGGCAGCGCCTCTTCTACCTTGGCCGCGAGAAATTCGCCATTGGTAATCTTCCGGGCTGCCGCGTTCTGGCGCGCTGCCTTGATGGCCAGTTGATCGTATTCCACGCCCACAAATGATTCCACGGCGTCCGCCGTCTCAATTCCAAAAAAACCCACCCCGCAATACAGATCAAAAAGATGACGCGTTCCGCCTGCCCGCAAAAATTCGCGGACCGTCTCCACCAACTTTGGCAATAGAAAGAAATTATTCTGAAAAAAGGAATCTGCCGGTACATGCCAGTTCTCTGGCTGCAACCTCAACACCACTTTTATGCCGCCCTTCGGGGGCGGATTGGCCCGCACGTGTTGGATCTGCTCATTCAACTCCGGCTCGGCGATCTTGCACTCCGTGATGTCCTCCACGAAATTGTTGTCTGCCCGGATAAACCCGATTTCCAGCTTCTTGGCTGGTCCGTTCCACTGGCTGCGGATCATGATCCGGTTTCGGTAGCCGTATGGCGCGGGGCAGGGGATGACCGGTGCCACCACCGACCGTGAAATCTTTCCAACCCGCTCAAACAGGTCGGCGATCTGCTTCTGTTTCATCGGCAACTGTGCCGCATAGGACAAATGCTGGTATTGGCAGCCGCCGCAACGGGTGAAATATTGGCATTCTGGTGTCGCCCGGTCCGGCGAAGGCTCATCCACGCGCAATAGTTTCGCCCGCGCAAAATTCTTTTTTACCTCCGTGATCTCCGCCGTCACCGATTCGCCCGTGATCGTGAATGGCACGAATACCACAAATTCCTCCACCCGCCCCACGCCCTCGCCGCCAAAGGCCACGTCGTGGATGTTCAGGTTGATGTTATCGCCGATTTTAAGAGACACACCATTAGCTTAGAAAATAAAACGCGCGCGAAAAGTATATTCGCGCGCGTTGTTGAAATTTTTCAGGTCAATTCTTCTTCAGGCCGGCGATCGCTTCCTTCATCTCATCAAAATGTGTTTGCGCGGACGAGGCATTCGTCACATGAATGATTTTGCCGTCCGTGCCGATCAGAAAACTCACGCGCTTGGAAATCTTCAATGCCGGCATCTTCACATCATAAGCCGCCACAATCACCCCGTTCGTGTCGGCCAGGAGCGGAAAATTTAACTGATATTTTTCGGCAAATTTCTGGTGGCTTTCCACCGAATCAAAACTCACGCCTACTACCGCCACATTGTTCGTTTGCAGATCACCCACACGGTCTCGGAAACCGCAGGCCTCCTTGGTGCAGCCGCCTGTGAAATCCTTCGGGTAAAAATACAGCAGCACGTTCTTCTTTCCGGAAAAGTCAGAAAGCTTCACCGTGTTGCCGGACTGATCCGTCCCGGTGAAATCCGGCGCGGTGTCACCAGCTTTGGGAATATCTGCCAGGACTGCGGTGGCGGAGAGGAGCAAAACAGCGAGCGATAATCTTAATTTCATAAAATTTAAATGTCCCTCCTGCAGACGGCGGCGAGCGCGTCTTGGTTACTCTTTATCGCGCGGCGCACGGCGAAAGCCGTTCTGCATCCACAGCCACCACACCATCCAGAATGCCTCCCGCACGATCCCGCCCGAAAGCTTCGAAGCGCCTTCCACCCGGTCCGCAAAGATGATTGGCACCTCCACCACCTGAAATCCCTCGCGCCACAACCGGTGAGTCATCTCGATCTGAAAGCTATACCCGTTCGCCCGCACCGCATCCAGTTGAATGGCTTGCAGCGCCCGGCGGCGAAAACACTTATACCCGCCTGTCGGATCGGTGAACGGCATGCCCGTGATGATTGATACATAAATCCCCGCGCAACGGCTCAGCAACAGGCGCTTAAGCGGCCAGTTCAACACCCGCACGCCGCCGGAATAACGGGAACCAATCACCAGATCCGCTTTTTCCGCCGCCTTCAAGAAAGAAGGAATGGCATCCGGATCATGGGAAAAATCGCAATCCATCTCAAAGATGAACTCGTAATGCCTCGCCAAAGCCCACTGGAAACCGGCGATATAAGCCCGCCCCAAACCATTTTTCTCCGAGCGATGCAGCACGTGCACCTGCGGATGACCCGCCGCCAGCGCATCGGCAATTTTACCCGTGCCATCTGGTGAGTTGTCATCCACCACCAGGATATCCACGCCCGCCCGCAACGACAAAAGTTTGTCTACCATGGGCGGGAGATTCTCCCGCTCATTGTACGTCGGTACGATGATGAGCGTCTGGTTCATTGATAATCGGCGCAAATTGTTAATGAAAACTGACACTAAAAACAAGCTGACAGTTCAAAACTAATGCCCAAACCTCTCTCGCGCCATTGCTCCTGGACCATGTTAAGAGGTTCTTCGCGCCCGAAAGTTTCATTGCCAGTCACCGCTCTTCCCCCTAGTTTTTGCCGCTAATCATGATCGCGATGCTCTTGGACCACCTCTCCGACTTGAGTTTTTTGCTCACCAGTCCGGTCTGGCTGGTTTTCACGATCTTCTGGCTGTGGATGCTCATTGATGCCCTGCGCAATCGCGAATGGATTTGGGCGCTTTTCATCTTCATCGGTTCCGGCCTGGGTGCCGTCTGGTATTATTTTACCGTCTATCGTGGCTCAACCTCGGCCTCCAGCGGTTTTGAATTGCCCGGCGCCCAAAGCCGCAAACACATCCGCCAGCTCAAAGCCAAGATCCATCACATCGACAACGCCTATCACCATTTCCAATTGGGCGATGTCTATTTCCAGCAGGGTAAATTTGCCGACGCCGAAAAAAGTTACCGCGCCGCTCTGGAACGCGATGCCACCGACATCGACACCCGCGCTCACCTTGGTCAATGCCTCCTCCGCCTCAAACGTCCCGCCGAGGCCAAACCCCTGTTGAAAGCCGTCTGCCGCGAAAATTTCAAACACGATTTCGGGTATTCCCTCATGGCCTACGCCGAAACCCTGGCCGCTTTGAATGAAACCGATGCCGCTCTCGGCGTCTGGCAGCACGTTGTGGAACATCATTCCTACCCCCGCGCCAAAGTACAATTGGCCGACCTCTACATCGCCAAAAAACAATTCGCCCTCGCCCGCGCCCAGTTGAACGATGTCGTCAATGACGATTCCCACGCTCCCACATTTCAACGCAAACGTGACCGCGTCTGGATTAAGCGCGCCCGCGCCGCGTTAAAAACTCTTCCAGCGTGATAGCCTGTCCATTGAGACCCCGTTTCAGTATTTCAACCTAAAATATCTCGCCCGGTTCGTCATCGGCAGCGTCAGATTATTTGTCTGGTTTGCCGGCACAATCAGATTGGTCAACCCCGCCCACGTGTTGGTTCCCAGGTCAAAAGCCGATTGCAACGTCGCGGAATTGGTCGGCCAGGAGATCACCACATTCGTACCCGCCAACTTGATGTCCAACCGCGCTGGCAGGACGGTGATGGTCTGCGAAATCACATAACCTAGATAGCTCGTTGTGATCGTGGCCACACCCGGTCCCATCGCGATCAATTGATTGGTCGGACCGATCACAATGACATTGGTGTCACTCGACGTCATGACCAGCCACGGACTCGAACCGATTGAATGATTGGTCAAATTTTGAAAATTATCCGTCACCACCGCTGTCTGCGGAGCCGATCCCAAAGTCTGCACCGGCAGCAGGGTCGCATTGATCCCCAGAAATGCGCCCGGATTCGCCGTCGTCACCGTCTGCAAACCAAACAAGCCACCCGCGATTTCCCCCGCATGCGCTTGAAACAACACCACGACATTGGTTCGGCCCGCGGTTAGATTCGTCGGTATCGGATACTCCACCGTGAAAAATTGATTCGGATTGTTATTGGTCAAAGTTTGCGTGGCGATGATCGTTCCATTCACCAACACATCAAAGACCCGTCCGTTGGAATCGCTGCCCCAGTACGTGCATGCCAGGTTCATTGCCGTATTCGGTTGTATCGCCAGCGTGTATCCAAACCAGCCCGTTGTTGAATCATCTTCATTCGCATCGCGCCAGTTCATGCCGTTAAAATTTCCCGTCGTGCTGTTGTTCATCGTGAGTTGATGCGCCGTTTCCGATGTGGGATCGCCGATATTCACCTGGTCAACCAGGCGCGTTTCAGCCACAGCATTGGAATACGCGATCTGTTGCCACGCCGTCGTGGACAACAGATTCCAATAAACCGAATAGCGCTGATGTTGCACTTGATAAAATGGCACAAGATTGAGATCACGCGGCTGTCCGACGCCTTTAGTCTGAAAAGATAGAGGCTGTCCGCTCACCGGGACCGTATTGCTCAGCAACGTGGGCACATCAGCCACGGTCAATGGCACCAGGCCGTTCGGAATGGCCGTGCTGACCAGATCAAGTTGCCCGCCCGCATAATCACTCACTGGCATCCCGTTCGTCCCCAACGCCCCCGCCAGTAAGATCGGTCCATAGAAGAGCGCCACCGTATTGGTCGTATCCTGCAGCACTTCCGACCGCAACGTCATCGGTAGCCGGACTTGCACCTGGTCATTATTTTGCCACGCCCGATTGATGCTCACATAGCTGCCCGCCGCATTGGTGACGGTTTGCGATACACCATTGATCGTGATCCACATCCCCACCTGCGCCCACGATGGATAACGAACCTTCAAAGTCAACGGCGTCCCATTGGTGCATTGCAGGGTAAAAGTGGTCGTGTCGCTTTGCGGAAAAGTCGTGTTCTGTACCACCGTCAAACCCTTGCCGGGCCAGTTCAATTGCGAAGCGATGAACAGATTCACGTACAGCGAATTCGTATCATGAAAATAGATCGTGTCGCCATACTTTGAATGATTCTCCACGCCCGTGCCATCGCAGCACCAGAAAGAATTCGTCGGATTGGAATACGTCTTGAAATGCCCCGGCTCCATCGAAACAAAGTACGTCATCATCCCTTCCACCGGTTCCTGTGAACCCAAAATTTGGTTGTACAATGCCCGCTCGTAGAAATCCATCAGCGGCACCGACGGTGCCCACTCAAACAGATGCCGCGTCAGTTTGAGCATGTTGTAAGTGTTGCAGGTCTCACAGGTCTCCGGCGTCAGATGGGACGGAAAATCCGTCACCGGGAAAAAATGCTCCTCATCACTGTTCCCGCCGATCGCGTAGGACCGATAGTTCGCGACTCGATTCCAAAAAAAACTCGCGATCTCATGGTAGCTCGTCGTGCCCGTCAGTTCATATTGCCGCGCCGCGCCCGTCATTTTCGGGATTTGCGTATTGGCGTGTAGGCCATCCAGCACATCCTGGTCTTGCGCCAGCGGAACAAAGAGCGATTGCTGGTTGAAGTCCGCCGCGACCCGCAAATAATTCGCGTTGCCCGTCACGCCGTACAGGTTGGCCAGTACCTCGTTCATGCCGCCATACTCCGTGTTCAGCATGGACTGAATTTGGCTGCTGGTCAGTTGATCCATGCGAAACTGGGTCCAGTTCGCCATGTTCGTCAGCACCATCAGCGCCTGGTTGTTGCCGGTATGTTGATACGTATCCAGCAATCCCGCCATGATCTTGTGCAGCGTGTACCACGGTGCCCAGACCGATTCGCCCGCGATCAGTTGGTCGATATAATTTTCCGGATACGCGGAGAGGTAGCCTGTGTTGAAACCCGCCGCCGGCGATGCCGCCTGGCATTTCGCCAGTTCACCCACCAGATAATCCGTCCGCGCCTTGTAGCGCGCATCACCCGTGCTCGCATACATCTGCGCGCAAGCTGACAAATAATGCCCCACGAAGTGCCCGCGCAATTGCACACTCGGATCCTCCCAGCCGCCATACGGCACGGCATTGCTCGTGGATAATCCCACGTTCGCCCGGAAATTGTACAACAGTCGGTCCGGATCCAGGCTCAAAAGATAAGCTCCGTCCACCAGCATGTTTGTCTGGAACGGACTCGGCAGCAACGTCACGTTCGTGAGATCAAACGGCATCGCCACCAGCGGATTAAAAACGGCCGGCGCACTGGTCGCCGCGGTTAGCGAAAGCAGAAACACCCGGTCGCCTACCAACACATTCATATTATTATCCGCCATCCCGGCCGTGCTTCCGTTATAAGCGCTCCCTCCGGAATAAACATTATTCGAGGTGCCCAGCCATTCAAAGAAAGCCCCCGTCGTCGCACTTGTGACATCAAACCCATAAGTCCGGTTGGCCGCCAATGTCACCGGCGCTGCCAATGTGATTTGCACCCACGCCCCATCGCCATTGGTCGAATTGCTCGTGCCCGCCCAGCCTTCGTTGCCCGTGGTCAGGTAGCTTTCACTGTCCAAGCCAAAACTCGTGCCGCCCGCCTGTGCCGGATCCGTCACCCGCACCGTCATCGTCACGCCGCCGTTCATCTGCCACCAGGTCAATGCCGTGTTGTTCGTATAACCCGCGTGACGCAGCCAGATCGCCGTGAGCACATATCCATTCGTGTTGTTACCCGTCGTGAAAGTTTGCCCCTGATCCGCCCGGTCGCCTGCGATGTAAGTATAGGCATCGTTCGCCGCGCCATCCGCCTGCGCCGTTCCGTTCCCGACGTTTTTGCCGTCACTGGGCGCACCCGAAAAATTGTAGATATCATTCGCCCCCGGCGTTGGCCCGGTCACGGAAAGCGTCAGAGTAGCGGCGGAAATGGACCCCGCACAACCCAGGCACATCGCCCAAGCCATGATGGTTTTAAAATATTCAGATTTCGTCATGTTAATCTTCTGCCGGAATGAAATGATCGGTCCCCTGGAAAAATTTCTCCGCCTCCGCCTCCACTGCCAGCAATTTCTCCACCCGTTCCCGCAAAGCCCGGTTCTCTCCACAAGCTTGCTCCAGAAACGCCCGCCTCGAGGTCTCATCGTTCAAGCGCCTTGCCGCATCGAACAATTCCACCTCCTGTTTCATCGTAAAGTCTATGTCCATACTGCCTGCAAAAAAGGGCGCGTCCGTTTTCAAGGACGCGCCCTGAATCGATTGTTCTGCTCCGTCAGCCCGGCTTACGGTGCGATCTTGTAGAACAAGTTGCCCGTCTTCGGGATGGGCGTCACAAACGGGCTCGTCGTCGCGCCCGTCACCGGCGTCCAGCCGTTCGGATTTGCCAGATTGGTGTTGGACAACAATCCCGAGCTGACCACATTCCACGTCAACGTCAGGTTGCTGCCGGTTTTGGCCGCCACCAGGCGTGGCCCGGTGAACAGGCTGGCTGAGATGCTGTTGACCGTCGCCGTGTTCTGCGTGCCGGAGGTGTTCAGGGCAAACACACCCGCCGTCATGTCCGTCGGACCGTTCAGATACGTCAATGAAGCATTCGGCGTCACGTTCATTCCGTTCACGCTCATGCTCCAGACGCCGGACGCGCGGGCGATCGTCGCGGCCATCTCACCGTTGGGCGTCGCCGCCGTGTTGATGCCGATATCAAAACCGTTCTGGTTGCCCACGCCATAGCTGCCCGGGTCAGCCGTGAAATCGCTGTTGTAGATGATGCCATCCCGCACGAAATTCGTGCTGGCCGTACCCACAAAGATTCCTGCCTGGTCATAATTCTGTCCCACCACCGCGTTGGTGATGAATCCCGTGATCACAAAATCCTGGTTCCCGCTGAATCCCAGCGAAGACAGGTTGAATCCCACCGCCTCGGCTGAGGACATGGCCAGTTGCCCGTTGAAGTCGCAGGTCGGCGATGCGATTTCCAATACGCCGTCCGCTGTATCCAGGAACAAGTCCGGATCATCCGTCGGCAAGGCGCTGCCCGTGCCGGCCAGACGCGTATTCAAACCAATGCCATTGCCATTCACATCCAGGATGGAACCACTGCTCGTGCTGAACACGATGTTGGTCGTGACCGTCGGCAGGATAATCGCCACGCGCGCAATCGCGCTGGTCGCCGTGCCGCTGGTATTGCTCACGATCACTGAATAAGCTCCCACGGACCCAGCCGTCGTTCCCGCCACGGTCAACGAGGCGTTCGTTTGGTTCACCAGCAACGTATTGGTATTAAAATACCATTGATAGGTGAAGGGTGCCGTGCCGCCGTAACCAGCGGTGAGCACCGCATTCGCTCCCAGTGGCACCATCACATTGGCCGGTTGGTTGGTCACCGATGGCTTGATGATCGGCGGCGGTGCAAACGTGCCTCCGTTGATTTCCACCAGGAACGCGCGGTCGCCCACCAGGGTGTTCATCGTGTTATCCAGTCCGCCACCTGTGCTGCCCGTGTAGGCTGCGCCACCCGCGTACACATTATTGCTTGTGCCCCACGTCTCAAAAAAATCTCCGCCGATGCCCGTCACGTCAAATCCATAGGTCGTGTTCGGAGTCAGCGTCACCACGTTTGTCAGTCCGAAGCGCAGCCAGATCCCCGTGCCCGTCGCGGAAAAATTGAATCCGCCTGGATTATTCGGCTCCGCGCCGGTGATGGTGTAACTTTCTGTATCCAGCACGAAGCCCGCGCTGTTCACTTGGGAAGGACTGGTGATGCGAAAAGTTTCCGCGCTGCCCGAGGCATAGCTCCAATAGGTCAACGCCGGGTCGTTCGTATAACCCACCTGCCGGATCCAGATCGCCGTGACCTTGCCCGCCGTCGCGCCCGTCGTGAAAGTTTGCCCCATGCTCGGCCGGTTGTTCGCGATGTAAGTGAATCCGTCATTGCCGGCGCCATCCGCATACACGTTGCCGTCGCTCACATTGCCGCTGTCATCCAGCGCGCCGGTGAAATTAAAGATGTCGCTGGTTCCCGGCGTAGGTGCCGCCGTTACAAAGGTCAGTGATTGGGCTGGTGCCGAGGCGGCCAGCAGAACGCCGGTGGCTAGGCCGGCCAGTCCCTTCAGTCGTGCGAATTTCATTTTCATTGGTTTGGTTGTTTTTTATGGGTTTTCGTCAAAGTCAGTCACCACCAGAAGCCCGGCACCGGTCCGCTGTTGGATAGCACCCCGCGTGAGATCATGCCGTCGAGTTTCTTCCACTCCACATGGTTGTCGCACATACACACATTGCCGCCCGCTGCCAGGCTGCCGTACACGTGGGGCGAATTGAAAAACGGCACGCCGCCGCCGCCCGATCCCGTGGCCACGTTCACATAGGAATAAGTGAATTTAAGCGATGCCGTGATGTTCCCTGCGGCGGTGATCGTCGCGTCTGCCAGCAACACCCGGTCCGTGCTCGGGATGGAATTCGCCGGGAAGATGGACGTATTGACGTTCGTAAGCTGCAACCCGTGGTTGGAACTGCCGCCCGGAAATGTGTTCGCGTAGCCCGTTCCGCGGTAGCCCAGTCCCAGGTAGCCCGTCGGATTGTCCACGCCGTTTGTCCCGCCCCAGAGAATGTCATTGTCCTGGCTGTTCAGTGAGGGACAAAAAAAGATATGCCGCTGCGTGCCGTTCTGCGCCAGCGCGGTGCCCGTTTCCACCGAAATGTCCCAGGGCCAAAACCCTTTCAACATCAGCGGCAATTTGTTGCCGTTGTCATTCGCGTACATCTGGCAGGCCAGTCCGTATTCCCGCAAGTTGCTCGCGCAATTCGCCCGCTTCGCCCGTTCCTTGGCCTTCGCCAGCGCCGGCAAAAGCATCGCCGCCAGGATGGCGATGATCGCGATCACGACCAGCAGTTCGATCAGGGTGAAGCCTTTGAAACACCTTTGGCTCAGGGTTGAGCGGCTGCGCGAAAAACGCATGTCGCCACGCTTGGTTCCGGTTAAAAACATAGGGTCTACAAGGAGAAGCGGATTCGACCGCCGAAACCCGACACGAAATCTTCAAATTTTTTTAGTGACGAAAAACGCCTGTTTACGGGCTCTTTTCAGCGTTTTAAAAAATTCACCTCAAAAAATTGTTTTTGATGGACAAGCCCCGTCATTCTCGTTGATAGATATTCGAAAGCACATCGCCCGTCCGAAATTTTTCCAACTTTATGCCACGATTTTGTCTCACCATCTTTACCTTCATTTTTGGCCTTTCCACTTTCCAGGCCGGAGCTCGCGACGCCGGAACCCGCTTCCTTCCGGAAAACGCACTCGCCGTAAATTATTTCGGCAACGACGCTCCGTGGTTTCAAACCAATGTTCCGTTTTTTGAATGCTCGGATTCTCAGATCGAACAGATCTATTACTACCGTTGGAAATTATATCAGGCCCATCTTCACGATCTCGGCCCGCGCGGTTACATCATCTCGGAATTTTTGGATGATGTCGGTTGGACTTTTAACCGTTATCAAAGTCTCAACGACGCCACCGCCTTCCACATCAACGAAGGCCGCTGGCTGAAGGATGACCGTTACCTCAACGACTACATCAACTACATGTATTCTGGTGGCGATGACCGCCATTTCAGCGAAGCGATGACCGCCGCAGTCTATTCCCGTTACCTCGTGAATGCCGACCGCGCCTTCGCCCTGAAAAATCTGCCGTCCATGAAGCATCTCTATCAGCTTTGGGACGATCATTACGATTTTTCCAAGGGCATGTATTACATCGAGCCGTTGTTGGATGCCACCGAGTACTCCATCGCTTCCATCGATACCACGGGTGGCAAGGACGGTTTTCTCGGCGGCGATTCCTTTCGTCCCACGATCAACAGCTACATGTTCGCCAACGCCGCCGCCATCAGCCGCCTCTCGCTGCTGGCTGGCGATACGAATTCAGCCGGCCTCTTCGCCGCCAAAGCGGAAGCCTTGAGAAGCGCCGTCGAAACCAATCTTTGGAATAACGACCTCGAACATTTCATTGATCGCTTCAAAGTCAGCAACCAGCGCGTCCACTACTGGGATTTCATCCGTGGCCGCGAACTCGCCGGCTACGCGCCCTGGTATTTTGAACTCCCCGATGCCGATCCCAAATATCTCGCGTCTTGGAAACATGCGTTGTCCACCAACGAACTGGACGGCGCCTACGGCCTGCGCACCGCCGAGCCAGGTTATGAATTCTACATGCGACAATATCGCTATGCCGTCGAGAACGGTAAACGCCTCCCCGAATGCCAGTGGAACGGCCCCAGTTGGCCCTTCCAAACCACGCTCGCACTCGGTGGTATGGCCAATCTCCTGAACGATTACACCCAGGACGTCGTTCACGCGGAAGACTACGTGCGGCTCCTCAAGCAATACACCCGGCAACACTTTTTGGACGACCATCCCGATTTGCAGGAAGACTATAATCCTGACACTGGCCATATCATCGTCGGTCTGTCGCGCAGCCATCATTACAATCATTCTGATTACAACGATCTCGTGATCACCGGCCTCGTCGGGTTGCGTCCTCGTGCTGACAACATTCTTGAGATCAATCCTCTCATTCCTTCCGACCCGGCCTCCACCAATTTCATCCGCTACTTCTGCCTGGAAAATGTCCTGTACCACGGCAGCTTGGTCACCATCGTTTACGACTACGACGGCACCTATTACAAAAAAGGCGCCGGCTTATCAGTTTACGTGAACGGCCACCTAGCCGTCGCCCCGTCTCCTTTGGGACGCAAGACAGTCGAGCTTCCCACGCCACCATCTGTTCCATCCGTTACACCCGTTTCCCCGTCCATTGATCTCGCCGTGAATCTCATTAAACGAGATTTTCCCCGTCCCTCCGCTTCCATCAATGACACGCCGGATCAATTATTTCAGGCGATCGACGGTCGCGTTTGGTTTTTCCCCGAGATTGCCAACTACTGGTCCAACACCGGCTCATCCCGCGCCGAAGACTGGTATCAACTGGAATTTGAAAGTCCCAAAACCATCTCCTCCGCCCAGCTCTATTTCCTCGGCAACGAAACCAATTTCGCCGCTCCTAAAAAATATGTGATCCAATATTGGACCGGACAGGATTGGCAGGAAGTTTCCGGCTCCCGCGAGGTGCCTCGCAAGCCTTTGGCCAATGGAGAAAACACCGTCACGTTTCATTCCGTGAAAACCTCCCGCCTGCGCGCCGTGTTCACCAATCCCGCAAACCGGGCTGTCGCCCTCGTCGAGTTTAAAGTATTTTGAACCTGCGATGAGCGATGTAACCCTGTTGCTCGAAGCGATTGTCCGGGGCGAAAATCAGGCCTCGGAAGAATTGCTGCCCCTCGTCTATGACGAATTGCGGCACCTCGCCGCCGCGCGCATGGCCGGGGAAGCCGCCGGCCAGACCTTGCAGCCCACCGCGCTCGTCCATGAAGCTTGGATTCGCCTCGTTAAAGAAAACGATCGCACCTGGCGCAACCGTACTCATTTCTTCCGCGCCGCCGCGCTCGCCATGCGCCGGATTCTCGTCGATCGCGCGCGCCATAAGCTAAGCCTCAAAGGCGGCAGCGGCCTCGCCAAGGTCTCCATCGACGATGTGGATATTGCCGCCACCACCATGGATGATCGCATCCTCGCCGTGGATCAAAGCCTCGAACAATTGGAAAAAGAAGATCCCGAAAGCGCGCGCATCATCACCCTGAAATTTTTCGGCGGCCTGACCAACAAGGAAGTGGCCAAGCTCCTTGGCATCACCGAACGCTCCGTGGAACGTCAGTGGGCTTATGCCAAAGTAAGCCTGTTTGAGAAGATGCAGGAAGAAACCTGATTTGTCGGATGACAGAGCAAAAACAGATCGAGAAAGCCTTGTTCGAAGCCGCCCGTGATCTCGAAGATCCGTCGGCTCGCACTGCCTTTCTCGACCAGGTCTGCAACGGCAATGTTGCCTTGCGTAGTCGGCTTGAAAAACTGCTCGCCGTTCAGGCCCCGGCGGAAAAATTTTTCAGTGTCTCACCAGTCTCCACCGTGCTCCCTGAGCCGGTCTCACCGCCGCTCGCTTCACCCTCCGGTCGCCCATCCGAAAGCGTCGGCGTCCCGGAAGCCGCCCAGCCCGTCATCGGTCCCTATAAATTATTGGAGCGGTTGGGGGAGGGCGGCTGTGGCGTCGTCTACCTCGCCGAGCAGCAAAAACCGATTCGCCGCCGCGTCGCGCTGAAGATCATCCGCCTCGGCATGGACACGGAAAACGTTATCGCCCGTTTTGATGCCGAACGTCAGGCGCTCGCCCTGATGGATCATCCCAACATCGCTCATGCCTTGGATGCCGGCACTACCGATTCTGGCCGCCCATACTTTGTCATGGAATTGGTGCAGGGCGTCAAGATCACCGACTATTGCAACCAGAACCATCTTAGCACCTGCCAACGGCTCGATTTGTTCATCCAGATTTGCCACGCCATCCAGCACGCGCATCAAAAAGGCGTCATCCATCGCGATATCAAACCGTCGAACATTCTTGTTACCACGCACGATGGCCAGCCCGTTCCCAAGGTCATTGATTTCGGCATCGCCAAAGCCACCGAAGGCCGGCTCACGGATAATACGCTCTACACTCCCCAGGCCCATTTCATCGGTACGCCCGCCTACATGAGCCCGGAGCAGGCCCAGATCAGTGGCTTGGACGTGGATACGCGCAGCGATATTTATAGCCTCGGCGTCTTGCTTTACGAATTGCTCACCGGCCAGACGCCTTTTGATTCCAAAAAATTGATCGCCTCCGGTTTGGATGAGTTGCGCCGCACCTTGCTCGAACGTGAACCCCAATTGCCCTCCACGTTACTCACCTCCCTCGGCAATACTGAACTCACCAGCGTCGCCGCCCGCTATCACGCCGAACCGCCGCTGTTGATTTCCTCTCTGCGCGGCGACTTGGATTGCATCGTCATGAAGGCGCTGGAAAAAGACCGTCGTCGTCGTTACGAAACCGCCAATGGTTTGGCCATGGATGTCCAGCGCCACCTCAACAATGAGCCCGTCATCGCGCGCCAGCCCAGCAACATCTATCGCTTCCAAAAACTGGTGCGCCGCAACAAAGTCACTTTCGTCGCCGTCGCTGCCGTCGCCCTGGCGCTGTTTGCTGGTTTGGGGCTTTCCACCTGGCTCTTCCTGCAGGAACGCGAAGCCCGCCAGCGCGCCGTGGATGCCGAACAACAGCAGATTCACCTGCGCGAAGAAGCCGATCGCCTCCGGCACGACGCCGAAAACCGGCAAAAGCTCACGCAAGCCACCGTCTTGCTCAGCCGCGATAAGATGGAAGAAGCCGATCAATTAGTGGCGGACATTCCCGCCCCGGAACCCAATCTCGAATACGCCGACCTCTTCCGCCAGCTCGGTGATTGGCATGGCACTCACGCCCGCTGGAAACCCGCCGCTGATCGCCTTGCGATCCTCGTGCGGATCAACCAGCCCGATGATTGGGATATCACCACGCTCGACGATCTCCGTTACGGCCCGCTGCTCATCGAACTCGGAGATTTAAAAGGCTACGAACAATTCCGGAAGTCCGTCATTGCCCACTATCAAAACACCACCAACCCTTTGCCAGCCGAACGCGTCATCAAACTCAGCTTGCTGGCCCCGGCGGATTCCCAGGTTCTGACCGCCTTGCAGCCCTTGGCCGAAATCGCCTCCAACTCGTTGGCCATCGGCACCAATGTCGACCCTTCCCTCGCCGCGTGGCGCTCCTTTTCCCTCGCTTTGTTCGCCTACCGTTGTGGAGATTATGCCGGAGCCAAGCACTGGTACACCCGGTCCATCGCGTTGTCCGTCGGCAACCCCAGCCGCGCTGTGAACCTTCAGATCTTGCAAGCCATGATGTACAACCGGCTTGGGAAAAAAGAGATCGCCGCCGCCGAACTCGCCTCCGCCCGCAACACCATCAGCACTCAATTTAATCACGGCCTCGAAGTCGGTGCCGGCGGCGAAGGCTTCTGGTTCGACTGGGTCTTCGCCCGCACCTTGCTGGACGAAGCCATCACCGACATGCACCGCGACTAGGGCAGGGGATTGCCCTCGTCAACCAATGCCGCACCGTCAAATAACCCCTTTTGGCTTTCGCCAGGCCTTCATATCGCGCAAACTGGCACCATGTCAGGACTCATCGCTATCGTCGGTCGGCCCAATGTCGGCAAATCCGCGCTGTTCAATCGCATCGTCAAAAAACGTATCGCGATCGTTCACGACATGCCCGGCGTCACCCGCGACCGCGTCAGCGTGGAAGCCGAATGGCGTGGCCATCCCTTTACCCTCGTGGATACCGGCGGTATCGGCCTCCTGCGCCGCGAAAAATCCGACGATGTCATAGTCAAGGCCGCCATCGAACAAGTCTCCCTGGCTATCGAATCCGCCAACGTTATCATCCTCGTCGTCAATGTCATCGATGGCATCGTCCCCTTGGATCGCGAAGTCGCCGCGCGCCTGCGCACCAGCGGCAAGCCCATCCTCGTTGCCGTCAACAAGGTGGATACCCATCGTTTGGAAGGCCAGACCATCGAATTCACCCAGCTCGGTTTCGAAAAGATTTTTCCCGTTACCGCCATTCATGGCGACGGCATCCCGGCCCTCATGGACGCCGCTACCGCCTATCTTCCGGCCGAACCCGAAGGCGCCACCGAAGTCGAAATCTCCGAGGTCAAAGAAGGCGATGAAGCGACCGCCGGCCCCGTTAAGGTTTCGCCTCTCAAGATCGCCATCGTTGGCCGCCCCAACGTTGGAAAGTCGTCCATCATCAACGCCCTGACCCAGTCGGAACGCGTCATCGTTTCGCCCATCCCCGGCACCACCCGCGATGCCATCGACGTCCCCTTTGAAGTCGAAACCGAAGGCGTCCGCCAGAAATACATCCTCA
>Ga0206948_1136_pt1 | contig 17551 bp, 15 predicted proteins | sample Alteio_BWOrgHeat_FD_153236 | JGI IMG/M metagenome (GOLD analysis project Ga0206948, IMG submission 153236) | Enriched cells from forest soil in Barre Woods Harvard Forest LTER site, Petersham, Massachusetts, United States -... | ecosystem: Environmental > Terrestrial > Soil > Temperate forest > O... | reverse complement strand
TGCCGACGGAGCAGCCAAAGGTTTACTAAAACTACGCAGATTGAGTCCGGCACATCCAGCTATCACAACCATGGAGTTGCAAATCGACCTGATCAGGTTTCTTGGGCCCGAAAAGGCTCGCGAACGAGAGATTCTGCAAGCGCAAATCCCGATTCCGCTCGCGTTAGCAATGGTGCAATCCCCCTCAACGCCGGCTGGTCTCGCCGGTTACAAGGATGCTTTGAAACAAGTTGAGACTGGAATCTATTCGGTTCCGGAGAAGCTCTATATTCCGGAGCGCTTCCGGTTGGCAATGGCTTGCGCCACGCTCAATCAGAGGCCGAGCGCCGACGATATGGCACTTATTAGTAACGGCGCCGACAAGCTCCTGGCAGATCATCCCGATTGGCCCTCTTCGTACTTTGCGAGGTTTTGCGTTCTTGCCGCAGGGGACGGACCGACTGACCAAATTGTTGCGGCCCTGCAAAGATTTGCCGACCTAGAGGTGAAATCTGACCCACTGATGCCTGAAATCTGCCTCATCACGCATCTTCCAAGAATGGCAGCCCATCTGGCGGCAATGGCGACAATGGATCCGACCCTCCATCCTGAGTTGCGCCATGCGATGGCCACCCTGGCAGCACATCTTGCAGCCGGTCAGCCAGGGCAACCATTTTTAGTGGCGGAAGCGGCAAACCCAAAGGTCGACGCGGCAACCCTTACAGAAGCGATTAGACGCGGTGTCATATTTGCCACTGACGATGAGGTTACGCAGGCGTTGGACAAGATGACGGTTTCAGTTGAGGCGATTCCGGCATCGGACCCAGCGTTTCTAGCCGCGCTAGGTTACTGTGCCGATTCGCTTCAGTTGGTAAACGCGAAGTCACCCCAATATGCTCGAATGGTTCACCATGCGATGGTCCTTGCTCGAGCAGGCTCACCGTCTCGATTCTTGGAGCCCATGGCTGCCAAGTCCCAAAGCCAAATCATTGGCCACATTGCATTTGACACCGTTCGACCCCTAATGACCCCCGACTCGCCTGCAATCAAAGCGTTGGGTCCAGTTATGGACCAAATGGATCGACTCATAAAGCCAGAGTCGTCAAAAGACTCGATTCCAGCCGTGTCTGAGACCCTAGGCAAGCTGACACAAGGGCTAGGCGCATTCGTCCACACCCTACGAACTTCGGTCAGGGGATCACTTAGTTCGATCAAGACCCAATATGGTGAGAGCGCAACGGACATCGTCGCGTTCTGCGTCGCCGAGCTACAGGCAGGCTTAAACACTCAAGACCGAGGAGAAATGAAGAAGCTGGCAACGTATCATCCGGGTATTGAGAAGACCGCAAACTACGCGGCGTTGAATGCGCTGATGACCGATATGTCCGCTGGTATTTATCTACCGGAGTCCGAAGATGCTATTTGGCAAAGGGTCTTACGCAAGATCAACACGCACTACGACGGTTTGTGTATACAGGAACTCATCACAATGCTTATGAATTTCAGTGCTAAGCGGGCCGATATCCTTGGCCAATATATGGCTCAATGCAAAGCCAAAACCGAATTCGGCACGACACTTTCAAGCACCCATTGAAGCGCGGAAGGCGTGATTCAATTTGGAACCGAATCGAAGATTCGGTGCGGAGTTAAGCAACAATATCATTCGATATGGCGAAATCAATTGTGCTGGCTAGCCTCTGCTTGGCGGTAGGGGTGATATGTGGTTTACGGCAATGGACTCATCTGGAGCCGAATGCGAAGTCGCGTCCGAAAGCTGCAGCCACCGATGTGGCCCGAGTCAATCCAGCATTCGCACACGACACATCTCCATCGCTTGTGGCATTACTGAAAGCTAACCGCACCGACGATGCCACCCTGACGGCAATCTTATCCAGTATCCCACCAAGTGCTTTGGCGCCAAAAGAAGAGGCCGAGGCGCAAGTTCAAACCTTACCGGTCACACCCACAACGCCGCCTGGATCGGCGCCTATAGAACAAACTGAACAAGGCCAACACGAAGCTGCACCGATCGTCGACAGCTTCGATGGTCTTGGCACAGGATTTGAAGGTCCCCAGGGGACAGCACGCTTCAACAACCCATCCGATAACAGCCTCGCCGTCGGCCCAGATCACGTATTCCAGATCGTCAACTCTCGCCTTGCCATCTTCACAAAGAAGGGAAAGAAGTATCCAGCCTCCGGAAAATGCCTTTTCGGCCCCGTACCCACGAACATTCTATTCAAAGGCTTCTGTGGCGCCGCCGAGGCGAACAACAACGGTGACGCTGTGGTGCGATATGACCAACTCGCCAACCGGTGGCTGGTCGTGATGCCAGTTTTCAGGCGCGGTCCAGAGCGAAAGGAAGTTCCGCCGGCAGGAAAGTCGGGCGATCCTGCCCAAATAAGCGTTCCTTCAGGAAAAGGCCAACCCGGGATGCCTGCCGCACCCTCAGTTGGTACTCCGCTGCCTCCCGCTACGCGACCCGGAGTATCTCCAACTGGCCCCTATTCGATGTGTTATGCCGTTAGCGTTGGACCAGACCCGCTTGGTCCCTATTATCGATATGAGTTCCTGCGACCCCTCTTTCCGGACTACCCCCGTCCTGCGATCTGGCGTGACGGCTATTACATCCCCACAAGTACCGGAGATAACGTCGTTCAAAAGCAGGCCTGTGTCGTTGAGCGCGACAAAATGCTGAGGGGCGAAGCCGCTTCCGAGCAGAGCATCATCATCGACGGTGTCAACTTCCTCAACAACGCGGATATTGACGGGAAAAATCTGCCGCCCACCGGCGCCCCAAACATCATGATGGCCGCCGGCGGAACTCAACTCAAAAAAGTCTTCGAGGACGACGGAATATACGTCTGGAAGTTCCACGTCGACTGGAAGAACCCAGCCAATACAAAACTAACCGGACCGGAGAAGGTTACAGTTGCACCCTACCATTACCTAGGCGATGGGCAACTCTCAAACTGTGTACCTCAACCTGGAACGCAGCGTCGCCTCGATTCTCAAGGCGACAAAATCATGGCCCGGCTCGTGTATCGCAGGCTTGGGGGGCACGAGTCGATCGTCGCAGTGCATTCGGTAAACACAGTCGCCGGTGGTGGCGGTGTCCGCTGGTATGAGTTTCGCCTCGACAAAAACAGGGATGTGAAGCTGTATCAGCAAGGTACCTACGCTCCAGACGGCTTTTATCGCTGGATGGCCAGTCCTGCGATGGACCGATTTGGCAACATCGGTATCGGCTACTCGTTCGGTGGTACGCCGAACTTTCCAGGTCAGCGATTTGCCGGACGCTTATCATCGGATCCCCTAGGCATGCTTTCGTTGCACGAAACCGTCCTTGTCGACGGCGAAAGCACCCAAAACCAAATGCGTTGGGAAGACTACACTCAAACCGCCATTGACCCAACCGACGACAAAACGATTTGGTATGTCGGCGACTACATCAAAAAGGGCAACACGTCGTACTCGTCAAGAATCGGCGCCTTTCGATTGACGAAATGAATGTAGCGCGGACGCGTCGTCAGCACTCCATGGAATAAGCCCGTAGGTAGAATCCGCACAAGATGGGTCGGACCGTTGCCAGTTTCGTTGTTGCATTGATCTCGGTTGTTTGCCTTTCTGGAACACCCCCTGAACCAAGGCCACCCCGTGTTAGCCGACCGCCGGAAGCCTTCTATCGGATGGTGCCGACCCGATATCAGAAGTCGGCAAGGCAGTTTTACAAGAAATACATTGATGTCAACGGGATGCCTGTTGTCTCGGCGGACGTCGTTTCCGACGCCGCCCTGCAGCGGACTTACTCGATCGTCACCCACCTCCTTGCCGGACGGCCCGACGTCGTGGCGGCGCTCGTCAAGCAGAAGATGTATCTCATCATCATTGGCAAGGACCAGAAGTACACCGACATGCCGGAGTACCACGATTCGCCCAATCCTGACTACTTGAACGAGCGTGTTCGAGGTACAGGCGGGTTACCATCCAGTTTCGGGGAAGAGAACCTGCTTTGTTTGCCGATCGATCGATACGACGACGAAAGCATTGGTGTCCACGAGTTTTGCCACACTATAGACAGCGCAATCCGGTCCATCGACCCGACATGGAGTGCCCGAAAAAACAAAGCATTTCGAGACGCCTTAGCAAAAGGGCTTTGGAAGAATGCATATGCCGGATCAAATTCAGCCGAGTATTTCGCCGAAGTAAGCCAAGCCTATTTCGATTGCGGTAGGCCCAACAATTGGAACCATGGCCCTGTCGCGACCCGTGAACAGCTGAAAGCGTACGATCCTGAAACTTATGAAATGGTCAGATCAACGTTCAACTTGAACCCGAGTAATGACTGGCGCTACGCATGGCTTCAGAAACTTCCCAACGTTACTCTGCCTCCAGCTCAATTCAAAATCGATCCCTTTTACACCAAATTCACATGGGCTAGAGAGTTCACGGTGGTAGGACGGCAGGCAAGCAACGAGGCGATGCTTAAGGCCAATGACACGATCCGAAAGATGTTCGCCTATCGCCACGACATTCTCAAGGCCCTTATATTGGACGGCGTGAAGCTTGCCGTGCTCGGGCGAAAGGAACGCATTTACGATCTGCCGGAGTTCGCTAAGTTAAAGACGTCAGCGAGCATGGACGTCCTCACGAGGTGCTTCATTTATTCGCCAGAGACAAAGACCCTGGTCGTCGCAGAAGAAAACGTGCTTGCCGATCCAAATGCTGCCTACAACGGTGGCAATCAAGTTCTACGAGTATTTGCTCAAGCGCTGTATGAAGTCTGCGGAACGCGACCGATCGACCCAAATTGGGACAAGCGCAGAAGGGACGTCCAGCAGTATGAGATGCGCGTGAAGCGCCTCGATATCCAGTTTGATGAGAGACTCACGAAGCTATACGCAGCCGCTATGGCGAAGGGACAATGGAAGGGTACGGCAGCGGTGAATGACAAGGTGTATTACTGGGTCGATGGCGTTTTAGCCTACTTCGATGCTAATGCACAAGATGCATCGCCGAATGATGCCCCTCATCCCATCGCGACTCGGGAGCAATTGAAGCAGTACGATCCAGATCTGTTCGCCCTTGTTAACGAAACGATGGCTTATGACGGCCATCCGGACTGGCGATATCACTAGTTGGCTAGAGTTTTAGCCGTTGCCATAAACATATCCCCCAAAGGCATCAGCCAGCGGAGGTTCCGTAAGGTGACCGCCAAGTAGTGTCAACTCGACAGGATGGATACCTTGCATCGCCAGCAGTTCACTGAGCTGCCCGCCATGATGAATGTCGTGAGCCATGATGCGCCAGATAGTCCACTGTCGCGACACGGCATAGACCTTGCCTTGGTAAGGGTGGTTGTAGGTTACGACCAAGTCGTCCACGGTCCATTGGGCTAGAGTCTGGGAAACCATATCCCACGTCTTATTGAGCCAGCTACAAAGTTCCGACGGATCTGCGATTAGCTTAGAGTTCAATGGACGCGCTTCGATTTCAGCCCATAACTCCGCACTGAGCGGGGCGCCCATTCGACGAAACCAATCGACTCGCCCATCCGCGATGTGGAGCGCAAGTTCTCCAACCGATCGCATTTCGGCCGTACACCGAAACGCCAATTGCTCCGCAGTTAGCGGAGCAATTGCGTTGACGATGCTTCGGTGATAACCATCCCACCCGTCATAAACAAATTCAAGGCGATTAGGAGCCGGCATCACTCCACTACTCCATCACTCCAATCGGTTACGGTCGATATCCTCGCCAAGTCCATTCAAGAGCTTGCGGCAGTGTTTGTCGAACGACGCCACCGTCGACGTGGACAGCGTTGTTCGCGAACACGAACTGATAATGGTAGCCCTTAGCTTTGAGCACCGCCGCCATGCGAACGTTTGCGAGCGGCCAGTTGTGCAGAGTTGACTCAGGATCGTCCGGCCGCAGATCTCTGGCTCCGACCTCCATCCAAAGGCGAATGGGTTTTCGCTTGGTAGAAGGTATCAGGTGCTCGTGGTACTCCCAAGCGCCGTGAAGGGTTGTAGGATCGGGCGGCCATGCCTGGTTTACGTACGTGCCGGAGTAAGTAAGAACGCGGTGATACAGATCAGGCCGATACCACGCCATCGTGAAGGCGCATACGCCGCCGGAGCTGCCTCCCATCGTCATTCGACCGTTTGGATCCTTCGTGAACGCTACATGGCATTCGTGGGAAACCTTTGGAAGCACTTCCCATTCGATGAATTGGGCATACCATGGTGAGAGAGTGTCGTATTCCAGGCCTCGCTCGCTTCCTTGCGCGTCGCTGCCGCCTGAATCGATGAAAATCGCGATCATAGCCGGCAAGCGGTGGTCGGCAATCATGTTGTCGAGAATGGTGGGCACCTCGCCTCTCCCCATACTGTCTTGGGAAACCATAAATGGTGCTTTCGTTCCCGGGACGTATTGACTTGGGACATATACGGTGACATTGCGCTTGTATGGGGTGATCTTTCCGGGCGCGGTCTTAATAATGCCGGGGTAGATTTTACTTTCGGTCGAATCCATGACTATGCGATAGATCTTGCCTTTTGGCACGTCGCTTCGTGGTGTCAACTCTGGGGCATTACGGAATGGCGGATCGAGAATGTAGTCGCCTTCATTCGCTTTAGCCGTGTAGGGCTGATACTTCGATAAATCCATCGGCGGCGCTTGCGCCTTCTTGGCATCCAAAACGGCGGCACTTGAACCTGCAATGGCCAACACGCCTAATCCACTCAATAAGCTAACTTTCATCGTTGATTCCAACCTCAGACTTCCTAAGGTTAGCACTACGAGCCTATTTCATCGCAGTTAAAGGTTACGCAGGAGGAGGTACCCCTTCCCGGATCGACGCAGAAACCGTATAATTGTTGATTATGAAAGCGATCATCCTGCCAGTTTGTTTCCTTGGATTATTGACTGTTGCGTCAGCAGACGACCTTAAAGGTCAAATTACAGCTATGAATGGTGTCGTACAAAAGGCGATGCTGAAGCGAGACGCAGTAGCATTCGCTGCGGCGCTGAAAGGTCAGGTTACTCCTGATTTCAAGTACTTTGAAGACGCCAAGGCTAAGCCGATGACCTTCGATCAGATGGTAGCGAACATGAAGATGGGCTTTGCTCAGATGGCTTCCATTTCAACCGCAGAGGCCAATGTTCTGACTGCAAAGGAAACGGGAAACACCGCAAAGGCCGTCGTATCCCATCACATGCTTGGGAAGGTGGCGGGCCAGGACAAGAAAACCCACACGATGACTTTCAGCGGAGTAAGCATCGACATGTACCAAAAGATCGGCGGGACCTGGAAGATGGCGAGCATGACCTGGCGAAGCCAGGAAACGCGATTGGACGGTCACTTGCAAAAGCGTCCTGGTATGTAACTTCCACTCCTAGCAGAGGTTTATCGTCGAAAACGTGCGCGAAACCGCCGATGCGGTTTATCGGTCGGATTCGCGGCGCATCCTTGCAACCTTAATTCGCCTCCTCGGTGACTTTGACGTCGCGGAGGAAGCGATGCAAGATGCTTTTGCGGCTGCGCTTGTCCAATGGCCTAAGGAGGGAGTTCCCACAAACCCACGAGCTTGGCTTGTGTCGACCGGTCGTTTCAAAGCCATCGATTCGATACGCCGGCGCGCACGATTTGATGCTTCTCTCGAAAAGATCGCCCAGCAGTTGGATTCGGAAAGCAGAATTGCAGAGCCGGAAGACGGTGTCGCCGACGACGACCTGCGTCTCATCTTTACTTGCTGTCATCCGGCCCTGTCGCAAGAAGCTCGAGTTGCGCTAACGCTGAGGGAAGTCTGCGGGCTCACTACCGATGAGATCGCTCATGCTTTTCTGACTCCGGCGCCAACTTTGGCCCAAAGGATCGTGCGAGCCAAGACGAAGATTCGCGATGCTGGAATTCCCTATCAGGTCCCAACGTCGCATGACCTGCCCGAGCGGCTGGAAACCGTTCTGCAAGTCGTTTACTTGGTGTTCAACGAGGGTTATTCAGCTTCGTCGGGCCAAGTCATCACTCGTGCCGATCTTTCGGGAGAAGCAATTCGGCTTGGCCGATTGCTGCTCGAATTACTGCCTGAACCCGAAGTAGCAGGCCTTCTCGCGCTGATGCTGCTCCAGGAATCGAGGCGCACCGCAAGGACGTCAACTTCAGGCGATCTAATCCTCCTCGCAGATCAAGATAGGACACTTTGGAACCGAGGCATGATTGCCGACGGACAGGGCTTGGTTCAGCAGGCACTATTGACGCGAAGATTTGGGACGTATACGATTCAAGCAGCCATCGCCGCTGTTCATTCCCAAGCGGATGAGTCGTCGAGTACTGACTGGGTTCAAATAATCAGCCTTTATGATGTGTTGCTTCAATTGGAGCCGTCGCCGATCGTGGAGCTAAATCGGGCGGTAGCGGTCGCTATGGGGCGCGGTCCCGCTGCCGGACTTGCGATTGTCGACCAGATCCTCGAACGTGGTGAACTGACTGACTATCACTTGGCTCACTCCACGCGAGCGGAATTGCTGCGTCGCCTAGGACGTACCGCCGAAGCAATTGCCTCTTACCAACGCGTTCTTGAATTGACAAAGCAAGAGCCTGAACGGCGGTTCATCGAGGGCCGAATTCGAGACTTGAGCAGCTGAGGGGTGCGTCGGTTCTAACCATCCGGCTACAGTAGATTCTAGATTTGGGTAGTTATATCTCCATTTCGTATCCCTGTAGCCGCCGGATGGTTTTTGCCGGCGTAACGTGCCAGACAACTGTTTGTTTCATAGGGGCTATCTGTAGTGCGTAGCAATTTTTGGATGTTTTATTGCCGAAAAGTCGATTTGGATATCTACGAATCGACAAGTAAATGTTGGAACCCGATGGCGAGGTATGTAGCCAAAATCGGAAACCGAAAGGAGAAAACCAAATGAGATTTATGCTGATTGTTAAGGCAAATGCGGAAAGTGAGGCAGGTGTTATGCCTACCAAAGAGCTCATCGCCGACATGATGAAGTTCAACGAATCGTTGGCAAAGGCTGGCGTGTTGCTCGGCCTCGATGGCCTTCAGGCATCGTCGAAGGGCGCTCGAGTGAAGTTTGCGGATGGCAAGACGACCGTCATAGACGGACCTTTTGCCGAAACGAAAGAGCTTATCGCCGGTTACTGGCTCATTCAAGTCAACTCGAAGGAAGAGGCTGTCGAATGGGCGAGACGAAGTCCAAATCCGGCAGGTCCAGGTAAGGAGGGTGTTATCGAAGTGCGCCAAGTCTTCGATATGTCGGATTTTCCGGCGGAAACAGTCGATCAGGAAGCCGTAAATCGAGTCGCGGGAGCGATGTCGAACCACTAATCAGAGGATAAACAATGAATTACATGCTGCTGGTATATCACGATGAAAACGCTCCTCAACTCACGGGGCCAAATGCGCTAAAAGGCTGCGAAGGTCTTGCCGAAAGGCTCATGGAGAGTGGACAATTCGTGGCAGGTGGGATCCTCCGTTCGACATCGTGCGCAACGAGCGTACGCATGCGGGAAGGAAGACGCATGGTTACCGACGGGCCATTCGCGGAAACTCACGAACAGTTGGCTGGATTCTTGATGGTCGACGCTAAGGATCTTGACGAGGCGATCAACATCGCTTCTCAACATCCCGTTTCGAGTTTTGGGACGATTGAAATTAGACCGGTTCGAGAAATACCGGAATTGCCATCGCATCTTAATGCCGTAGCAGAAGACATTAAGGCTTAAACGCAATCCCTCGTTCAGCTAGAACGGCCAGATAGTAAACGGGTAAGGGCCGGAGACGATGTGTGCGTAATTCCCAACCGGAATGACGTAATTACTTCGGCCATACCAATAGGGTCCCACATCGATGTTTAGGAAGCCGTTGTTGGATTGGATAATTTGTGGCGGAGGGGGCATTTGATTTAGGAGATCATCAAGCGACGCATCGCTAACCACTTGTTCATTCGGCGTATGGTCAACCTGTGCCACGACCTCAGTCCCAAGCCAGTAAGCTCGCCCGCTCGGTCGCCTGAGCGCAAGAACAGGTCCCCCTTGGCCGTTGACGACAACACTTGATGCGACGTAAACGACTCGGTTCTTAGTCGAAAGGCGGGTTCCAATGACCTGAACCTTATCTCCCTTGTGGATCTTGGCCACCTGCTTGTCGACGTACCAACTCGGTGCTAGCTCGACAACATAGGTGTCGCCGCCATTTAGACTTTGAACGAGTAGGGTGGTTTCGACATCGCTGGTCTTCGTTGGGTGCGTTTTTGCAACCGCCGTCACCCGACCCGAAAACGTATTTACCTTGCGAGGATTGAAGTATCGCCCCCATACGTCTTGGGCATCCGGGTGATTATCAATTTGCACAACTTGTGCTCCGGCCGATGCGCACGTCACAAGTAACAAAGACAAACCAATCAGTGTTCTTTGCATTTCCGATCTCCAAAGGTGTTATCTAGTTTTTCGGACGACGATTTACCGCCTCAGGCTCCATATCCGGCCAAACCAACCCTTAGGTCCCAAATCGCCTAGTTGCCGTTCCAATAGTAGGCGGGCACTCCATTGTCGTAGCGGACCGTGTAGATACTTGGGCCGTTGTAAATCGAGTAACTCTGGTAAATGTTCTGGTTCGGACCGACCGAAATTGAGTTTGGGCCAACCACAACCGAAACATGATCCCCAATTTGATAGGCAAGATTCTGCTGCCCGTAATACCATTGCGGACCGAGATCGATGTTTACTAGCCCGTTATCTGTTTGGAGGACTGCCTCACCGTAAGCGATATTGTTCAGGTTGTAAGTGCTGAAATTCGTGATTGTCCCGCTTTGTACGTTAGGTCCGGTTGGAATCGTGACATTATCGGCGATCTCAGTTCCTTGCCAATAGGCTCGTCCGTTTTGACGTCGAAGGGTTACAACCGGACCGCCTTGTCCATTGATCCTGATCAGCTTTGCAAGGATGATGCCGCGCCCGTCGACAAGCACTTTTGATCCTGTTACTTGGACAATGTCCTTGACCTTTATCTTGGCGACCTGGTGGTCGACATACCAAGATGGACCTACATCGACAACCGTCGTCCCACCGCCATCCCGATTCCGTACAATGAGAGTCACCTCTTTTTCCTTACCAGGCGCAGGACGAGTAACTTCGATGCCGGTAACTCGGCCGGAAAAAGTAAGCATCTTGCCAGCCCTGTAGTATTTGCCCCATATATCGGTCGTGGCACCGGCATGCGATTCCACACGGACGACTTGAGCATGTGCGATCGCACAAGTCACGACCAGTAAGGCTGTTAGGGCAATTGTTCTGCGCATAATGTTCTCCAAGGTTGGGTGTCTGCCGGTACGACGACGTTCAGCTCACGTGAGGTCCATCTTTTATCGATTCTTATTCCCGGTGGTAGCGGGATCGACCGACCGGCTATGCTATATGACCGCCCAGATGGTCACCTGGGGGCAATCGGATAACCAATGAATAAGGTTCAGCTCGGCGACAGCGACATGATGATTACTCCGATTGGGATCGGGGCTTGGGCGATGGGTGGGTCGGGGTACCGGTTTGCTTGGGGGGCGCAGGACGACAATGACTCGGTTGCCGGAATTCATGCGGGGCTGAACGCTGGAATCAATTGGATTGACACGGCAGCGGTATACGGACTTGGCCACTCAGAGGAAGTCGTTGCCAAGGCGCTCGCCGGGATGTCGCAGCGGCCCTATGTCTTTACCAAATGCGAGCGTGTTTGGGACGAAAACGGCGAGATCAGCAAGAGTCTCAAGGGAAACTCGATTCGACGTGAGCTTGAAGCATCGCTCGGACGGCTCAAAGTCGATGTGATTGATCTCTACCAGATTCACTGGCCCGAGCCTGAGGAAGACATTGAAGAAGGGTGGTCGACTCTTGCTGAACTCAAACGCGAAGGCAAAGTTCGGCACATCGGCGTCTGCAACTTTAACGTCGCGCAGCTAAAGCGCGCCCAGGCAATCGCGCCGGTCACGTCGCTTCAACCACCGTATTCAATTCTCCGACGCGGAATTGAGGACGAGATTCTTCCTTATGTCCTTGAGCAGAATATAGGTGTCATCGCCTATTCGCCGATGGCATCCGGTCTACTTTCGGGGGCAATGACCCGGGAACGAGCCTCAGCTCTTCCCGCCGACGATTGGCGAAGTAAGAACGACGCATTCAAGGAGCCGCAGCTCTCCAAAAACCTTGCCGTCGCCGCCAAGTTGGGCGAAATTGGCGCACGTCACGGTCGCACGGCCGGCGAGGCAGCGATTGCCTGGACCCTCAGGCTTCCTTCGGTTTCAGCGTCTATCGTAGGTATCCGCAACGCCGGCCAAGTTAAGGGCGTGATCGGGGCAACGGCATTTCGCTTAACCCAAGAAGAAATCAGCGAAGTCGAAGCACAATTGTAGGGGCAGGGCGTGCCTTGCATGCAGGATTCGAATCGCCCCGAATTGAATCGTTAGACTGGCCGAACACATTTCTCGTAAAGCTGCAACCTGCACGTTCGCACCTCGATCTCGCCTCGGTCAACGTAACCGATGCGGCGATAGAATCCGTTTGAGGACGGGTTTTGGGCAAACGCATCCAGCCGGACATAGGAGAAGCCACGATCGTGGGCCAACTCCTCAACACCATCCATTAGGAACTTGCCAACACCCTGTCCTTGAAGGTCGGGGAAGACAACCAAATCGAAAACACCGAGCGCTGCTGCTTTAGGTTCAGCCCAGTATTTCGACTTCCAAAACGCGGGAAAGAAGGTCGCAACCGCTACTGATCCTAAAACCAGGCCTTCGCGAACCGCGACAAACAGCGTCTTGCGCTTTAAGGCCTCGGGATCAGACAATGAAATCCGCTCGCGAATGGATTGAATTCGTGATGTTCCGCTCCAATGCCCCGGCCCCAACTTTCGTTTGAGGTCTGCGCTCGATGCGTCCCTCATTTCCAAGATCACTTTTGCGTGATCTGCCTTCGCCACCTCAAATGTCAAAACACACCCGCGCGATGCAATTATTTTACTTTTTTTTGCCCTTGTTGTCGGACGCGCGTGGTGCTTCTGGCGGTCGGGATGCTGCGTCTTTGTTTTGCTTTGCCTTGTATGCGTCGCCAGTTCCCGATGAATTCTTCTTTGGCTTTTTGTCACCCATGTCGATCAAATCTCCTTGTGCGACCGAGGAAATACCTCGAAAGCATCCGTCACCGGTCAGACTACTTCATTTGACCGCTAGTTCAGATTTGGCGTCGAATAGAATAAGATTAGCGACGAGATCCAGAGCAAAAACATGACCCACGAAGAACCAGATATGTCGATGGCATTGACCGAATTGCAAACGGCCGTCGACGAGAACCAGTTTAGGTTTGATTACCAACCTAAATTGGACTGTGAAACTCTTGGATTGAAGGGATTTGAGGCCCTCATTCGATGGGTCCATCCCTCTTACGGAGTGATCATGCCGAACCAGTTCATTCCGGTTGCAGAGGAATTGGGTTTGATCGGGCGGATTACCGAATTGATTGTCGAAAACACATTCCAGTGGTACAAATCGACACCGGGTGTTCAGGGCCTAGCCCTTTCGATTAACTTTTCGGCAAAGCGTCTCAGCGACGCAAGTTTTGCCGATTGGCTGCTGGCAAAATGCCGAGCCGCAGGAATCCGCCAAGATGCGATCACTTTGGAAGTTTCCGAGGTCGCGGTCTTGCAACACCGACTGCATGCGCTTGACATGTTTACAGGATTGCGGAGCAAGGGATTCCGGGTGGCAATCGACGACTTTGGCATTGGACAGTCCTCGCTCAAGCTTCTCGCCCAATTGCCGTTTTCCGAAGTAAAAATCGATAAGTCGTACGCTATAAATGCCTTATTGTCACCCGAGGCAAAAACGTTTATCAAGAATACGGTTGCCACGAGCCACAACATCGAGTTGAAAGTGGCAGCCGAAGGAATTGAAGATCGAGAGACGTTGGATTTTGTGCGTCAAGTGGGATGCGATTTCGTCCAGGGCTATTTCATATCACACCCGATTCCTGCTGCCGAAACCGCCGACTGGATCTTGAACCGTAGACAAAAAACGCGACATATTCTAGTCTAGTCTCGCCGTAATGCGATTATCGAATCGTTGCGCCGGCATAATTCCGACTCATCGTGGTCAACGCCCGCCTTAGATCGCGAGTGAGGTCAGCTACATCCTCCAATCCCACCGACATACGGATCAGGCCGTCGCCAATGCCGTGAGCATGTCTTTCTTCAGGCGTGTAGGTCGAGTGAGTCATGCTGGCGGGGTGCTGGATGAGACTCTCGCTGTCACCTAAGCTAACGGCTCTCGTAAAGACCTCAAGACTATTGATCATCGAGATAGCGGCTTCGGGCCCACCTTTGAGGTCAAACGCGATCATCCCTCCGAAGGCCCGAGCCTGCCGTTTCATCACGGCATGACCGGGATCGGATGCCAGGCCGGGATAACGAACGCGTTCCACTGCCGGATGCTCTTCCAAGAAATGTGCGATCTCCATTGCCGATGAGCAATGCCGATCCATGCGCAACTGAAGCGTCTTTAGACCTCGGAGCACAAGATGAGTATCAAAGGCGCTCAGGCAGGAGCCAGTCATATCCTTGACGCCAAAGAGCCGGACGCGATCCATCGTTTGGGAGTCTCCCACGACGGCTCCGGCGAGAAGGTCTCCATGGCCGGATAGATACTTGGTGGCAGAATGCACTACATAGTCCGCGCCCTGTTCGACGGGACGTTGCAGGTAGGGCGAACAGTAAGTGTTGTCGACAGCGACCCAAATGCCCAACTCGCGCGCTATACGAGATACGGCCGAAATATCGACAACCCGCATGTTTGGGTTCGCCGGTGTCTCAAAGAAAACGCCCTTGGTGTTGGGACCGACCGCCTGCCGGAGGTTATCTGGATTGCATAGATCGACGTGTTTGATTTTTATTCCGAACTCTTCGAGTCCGTTGTGAAAGAACGAAAACGTGCAGCCGTAAAGCGTCTGGTCGGCAAGAAGCTCGTCGCCAGGCCTAAGAAGTGTCCAGAATAGGGAACTGATGGCGCCCATCCCGCTCCCGGTAACGACGGCCGCTTCGGCGCCTTCAAGGTCTGCAATCCTCGCTTCAAGCAGTCTGGTGCCGGGGTTCCCCAACCGGCTATAAATGAAGCCCTGTTCTTCTCCTGCAAATCTCCGCCCGCCAGTTTCGGCCGTCGGAAACGCATAGGTGCTGCTTATATGGATCGGCGGTGTCAGCGCTCCGTCGTTTTGATAGGGATCGTAACCGTGGTGAATCGCGCGCGTTGCAAAACCGTAGTCAAATTCCTTCACATCTTTATACTATGCCGACGGCCCGGTGAATGTTCTTGCTTTTCATGCCTGATTTGTGCGATATGGCACAAGAATCATGCTCAAATAAGGTGATAACGCGTATGATAACCGCGTGGATAGGATAGACCGACAAATTCTCGGGCTCATTCAGGATCAAGGCAGGCTAGCAGTCAGCGAAATCGCAGATAAGGTCGGCCTGAGCGAGGCGCCTACTTGGCGGCGGTTGAAGCGGCTAGAGGAAAGTGGGATCGTCGCTGGCTATCATGCGACACTCAACCGCAAAGAGTTGGGATACACCGTCTTCGCGATCGTAAGTGTGCGGTTCTCGATCCACGACCTATCGATGGCAGATTCATTTGAAGACACGATCCGCGAGTTCGCATGCGTACAGTCATGCCATAACGTAACAGGCGATGTTGACTACATCCTTACAGTCGTAACAAAGGACCTCGAAGAGTACGAACAGTTCACTCGCAAACTCAGAGGCACACCGGGTGTAACTTCGATCCAAACCCACTTAAGCCTCCGAGAACTGAAGTCGACCTCACGGTTGCCGGTTTAGGTGCCGAGTAACGGCTTTGTACCTTGGCCCGTCAGATCACAAGGTGAACCTTAACATGAGACGGATAGTAGCAACTTTGGCGATCGTATCGGTTTGTACTCTCGGAATTGGACAAGGCGGCTTTGGCGGCGGTGGACAAGGTGGAGGCTTTGGCGGCGGTCAAGGCGGCGCTATGGGTGGCGCCGCTGGTGGCATTGGATTCGGCGGAGCGGGGATGCAGGGTGGAAAAGGTCGCGGAAACCTGCGTGAAATGCAGAGTTCAGTCGAAGACATCGACCGAGAGATCTCCGGTTATCTAGGTGGTGACGAGATCAAAAGCATCCTCACGCCAGGTGAATTCTGTGAATGGACTTTCAAGCTCAAGGCCGGCCAGGTGGTGATTTCGGAAGCACGAAGCGACGCATTCGATCCAGCGATTGAGATGGTCGACAATAAGTCGAAAGTGCTTGCCAGCAACGATGACCGCTACCTCGGTGACCAGCGGCCGCTGCTCCTTTGGCGGTGCGAGAAAGACGGGGATTACGCCTTACATGTTCGTAGCTTCCGCGACAAGTCCGGCGGCCAAGCTTTCGTGAGATTTCGAGTCTACGATTCGATTGACTTGAGTTCCGGCGAAAAGGTGATTCAGGATGTGGACACTCGCTCCCCAATTCTCCTAAGGGTGCCCATGAAATCTGGACAGATCAAGGAGGTTCTATCTGAATCAGGAGGTGAGAATCGGTATCTCGGCTTAAGAGGAATGCAGGTGATCTCATCAAGCGGCTTGCCCGATATCAATTTGTCTCAGCTCATTCAGCCGATCACTTACAACTCCGTGTTGATCGCCCCCGTTTCCGGAGACTATTACGTTCTTGAAAGTGTGTTCGGTGCAGACAAAGGAAAGGTCTGCGTGTGGACGCGCGACCTTGTCCCTGTGAAACTCACAAAGGTTGGCGAATCGTACTCGACGACGGTTCCAACCAGAACTCCGACCATCGCAGAGCTTTCAGTTAAGGCCGGTGAACTCGTAGAAGTAACGGCTCCCGAGCTCTTCATTGATTGCACTCTCTTACTTGCCGAAGTTCCGGACTTCAAGAAATGGGATGTCGCAAAGGATGACACGAATCCATTTGTTCCTCATCCAAATAAGCAGCCGACCGGCAGCGATCCTCCATTCCAGTATATGGGCGCGAGAACTCGAGACAATCGCAAGATTGTGTTTTACGCGAAGCGAGACGCGAAACTCTGGCTGGCAACGAACGGCCTTGGCAAACTCGAAACGACCGCGTCGCTGCAAGTGAAGCCGGCTGCACGAAACTTTGCGGAAGACAGAAGTAACAATGGAAGGCTGAGAATCTCCGATACCGACTACTGGGCATTTGAGGGAAAGGCCGGCGACGTTATGACTCTCAATAGCGTTGCCCCTGGTTTCGATCAATTCATCATCGTCCAAGATCCGGATATGTCGGAGATTCGGCATTTTGAGGCCGGCCTCGATCAACCGGCTGATAATTGGCGGATGATCGTTCAAAAGCCGGGTCGATACCTCGTTCACATGGCATGCCTAGGTAATGGCGGCAGCGGGGAATACACCCTGTCGCGCAAGGTCTTTCATGCCATGGATTTCGATATGTCGTCACCAGCAAAAGGGGAAATCAGCAACGGCCAAGTACAAATCTGGAAGTTCACGGCGACGCCGGATACGC
>Ga0206948_1135_pt1 | contig 17638 bp, 13 predicted proteins | sample Alteio_BWOrgHeat_FD_153236 | JGI IMG/M metagenome (GOLD analysis project Ga0206948, IMG submission 153236) | Enriched cells from forest soil in Barre Woods Harvard Forest LTER site, Petersham, Massachusetts, United States -... | ecosystem: Environmental > Terrestrial > Soil > Temperate forest > O... | reverse complement strand
GCATTCAATGCATTGCCGGCGCTTATCAAAGGCTATCTGCGCGTAAGCGGCATGATCGGCCTCGGCTCGGTGATCGACGTGGAATATAACACTACCGATGTCAGCATCGTGGTGAAAACCGACATGGTGACGGAAAAGTATTTCCAGCGTTACGGCAAACCGGATGAAAAATGACGGGACAACTCAAAGCCGGTGTGAAACTGCTGGTCCTGGCGCTGTGGATCGCCCTATGCTGCGCCCTGGCTTGGCCTGCGAAATTATTAAGCAGGATTGACTGGCGCGACCGTGCCGTTTGCCTGTGCTACCGGGGGATTTTGCGCATTATCGGCCTGCATCTGGCTGTAGATGGGCAATTATCGGAGCGCCGCCCGCTATTGCTGGTGACCAATCATCTCTCCTATCTCGACGTGGCGCTGCTGGGGAGTTGCGCGGCGGTGCGTTTCACGCCTAAGAGCGATATCGGCGCATGGCCGGTGATCGGCTGGATATGCCGCCTGTGCGACGCGGTATTCATCGACCGCCGGGCGGAAAAAGTCGGGCAAGGGAAGGCGGCGATGCAAGCGTCATTGGCAAGCGGGGCGGTAATGTGTCTTTTCCCGGAATCCAGCACCGGCAACGGCTTGCATTTATTACCATTTAAGCCCGCTTTTTTCAGCCTGGCGGAAGAGCCGATCAATGGCATGGAATTGATCGTGCAACCGGCGGCGTTAACCTATACGAGCATCCGGCGGTTGCCGGTTGACCATGCGCAATGGCCTCAGATTGCCTGGTACGGCGATATGGAATTAATGCCGCACCTGTGGGAATTGCTGAAGCTTGGCCCTATCGGAGCCAAGCTTACCTTCCTGCCGCCGGTCAGCGCCGGTGAATATGGCAATCGCAAGCAACTGGCGGCTTATTGCCAAAAAGCCATTGCCAGCGCTATAGAAGCAATGAGAGGAACGTCAGAATAAGCGGATTTCGTGCGCGGCGCAGTTTTCGAGATCGAAATCATAGCGCGCCTTGAGCATATGCCGCACCGCGTCGTTTATCACCCCGCCGCGTCCGATGCATAACACGTTGCCATACAACATCGGATCGCTAAAGCCGCGCCGCATGCGCACCAACTGGCGCAATTTCTTGAGCGAATTCAACATAACGCAATAATGCTGCATTCCCTGCCGGTCGCGGCAGAAAATCAGGAATAGCGGCATTTCGCCGATGCGTACATAACGCTCGACAAAATAAATGGGATTTTTTCGGATACCCTGCATAATTATTTATAATAAGAAATCAAAATTAATATTTTATTAATGCATGCCCTTTATAATATAAGCTTGAGTAGATGCTTTTAGGAAAGGAATGGATCATGATCCCCGCCATCAATTCCGCCTTATCCGGCTTAGCGGCGTCAAGCAAACGCCTGGAAGCCAGCGCCAACAGCATCGCCGGGCAACCGGCTTCGCCTGATAGCTCAAGCGCCCAGAAACCCCCGGCTGATCCCGATAAAGCGCTGATTACGCAAAATACCGCCAGCTATGACTATAAAGCCAATCTCAAAACCATCAAAGTGGCGGATAATATGGAAAAAAGCCTGCTGAATATTATCGGCTAGGTCAAGCCGCGCGTCGTCGTTTCGATGACTAAAGGCAATCCATGCGCTTTTTGCGGAGTATCGAGCGCCATGGCAAGAACGGGAGGCTGAGCATCCTCAGCGTCGCGCCGTGCCTTCAGCATTGCCAGAATGCCATTCAATTTTTCCCTGGCGTTCGGCGTGTTGGGAAACGCGAAGGATGAAGCGCCATTATTGAAGGGACCAACGGAGGGGGATACAGAGGCCGTCCGAAGGCGAGCAAAATAATTTTCGCCGGTTCGTTGGAGTGACGCACGTCCATTGTCAACGAATGCCATGAGCCTAGTGACCTCTGCCTTGACATCCGTTTGGCTCATAATGCATCCATATTTTTTAATACAGATGTATTTATACCACAGATTTTGCCTATTCTCAAAATAAAAGCGCGAAAAATATTAGATATATCCCCTTCGCAAGCGAAGGAATGGAGGATACTCCCCCAAACCCCCTCGCTTCGCGCCGCGCTTTGCGCGGGGATACCCAAATCATTTCAAGATTTAAGCATAGCCGGCACCGTTCGATTTGCAATGGCCGTTCCACCGGACATTTCCCTTTATATTCACGCGCCGAAGGCGTATAGATTTCGCTTGGGCAGGGCGAGATCGTGAACCGAGTCTCATTGCGGGATGGCGTGAGGATAAATCATGTCTCCCTAATGGAATTATCCCTCCCATGTCACGAAGTGATGTGAAGCGTTCCATGCAAACCATTTCCTTCCATTGCTCCAAACAGAAACTGGCTGAATTCGCAGCGCATAGGCTGAATTTTTCCCACGAAGAGGCAGGGTTACTGGTATCGGCGCAAGGGGAAATGCTGCATCAGGATACGGCGCTGCTGCAAAACGTCGCCGACCGCAACGCCATCTGCAATGTCACCATCGTCAAAGACGGCGAAACCGTTATCGACCAACTTTTCCGGGTGACGTTTTACACTCTGGAAGCGCAGGAAATAGTGGCGGTGTTAGAGTGATTCTTTGGCAATTCCGGCATAATAGTCAAAAATGCGTAAATTTAACTCTCTCGTCCATAGTGCTACACGCTTTCCAAGGCATCGAAATAACTCCCAAATGCCTTAATTGTGTAACCTATGTCTCCGGTATAAAATGTAACCTATGTCCCAAGAATGGACCCCGTTTAATTGGTCGGAACGAGTAAACGCATTTAGAACCTGTCCGGAAATGAGATTGGTTGTTTATCAGTTATCTAATCGTGCGAAATGGTCTTTGGGATTAAACAAGCCGATTATTAATTTGCAAAATAGTCCCAAATAACTTTCCCTATTTGCGGATCATACAGCAAAGCAGCGCCTTTAAATGATTGCTCGGTTTCTTTACATTGCAACTGTGATTTCCATCTTTGTTTATCATTGGTCGTAGGAGGCGAGTGATTGGATAAGTATTTATTAATGTTTGAAAGCTCGGGCTCCATTTTCGAGCAATCAATCTGATGATATGATGCTTCATCTCGTAACACAGGGGTGTGCGCAATTGCAAAAGATATATATTCAGAAAATCCAAAGCCGAATCCTTTATCAAGATAACCGTCCAGATCTGAAATGTCTGATAATGGAGCGGCGAACTCTCTCTTGTAAATTTCTTCTTTCTCCCACCAAAAAGTATGATTTGTGTAGATTGTAAATCCGCCGAAGCAGATGAACAAAAAGATAAGTAACGCCCTTACTACAATGAGAATAGATTTTATTATTTTCATGCTAAGAGCCGGATGCCTCGGTTTTCTATAGGTTCAAAAAACACCCTAAAATCATCAATTGGTCGGAGCGAGTAAACGCATTTAGAACCTGTCCGGAAATGAGATTGGTTATTTTTCAGCTATCTAATCGGATCAAATGGTTATTTGGAGTTCCAAAAATTTAATGTCTAAGACTGCATTGAGCTTAAATCTAAGACGCGTTGATTAGGTGATATTGTTGGTAACGATGGCAGGTCAATAGCGAGAAGTTTCTCTCTTAATATTGTACCTGCTGTTGGTACGCAACATTGTGATTGTAATTTTTCCCTAACCAGTGCCAGTGACGATATTTACGATGATCGTCTTTGTATAAAGTCAAGTTCGACTCAATGACGCTTTTATAAATCCGCATTCTTTCTATATAGTTGTTATGAACATTCGCGTCGTAACCAAGGTCTTTGCCGTTGGGTAATGGGCAGTGCATTCTTCCTGTCCCCATCCAATTTGCATAAATTAAGCCATCATGATCTTGGCACACTCTGTTGCTTACTGACATATTGTGGAGGCTCACTCCTACTTTGCTTAAAATACTATTGGTGAGTAGTATTCGTGGATGAACAGCTAAATTTTCTTCGACACTTACGGCCTCAACTAAAGCTCTTCCGAAAACTACGTTACTTTTGTGAATGACCTCACCATAAGTCATCCCTCCTCTAACCAAAAAACCGCTAAATAAAGCAAAATCACAAATTCGTGCAATTGCATCAAGTATAATATCTATTGATCCAGAAAATTTGAAGGGATCGTTGTCAGACTTATCATCTAGACTTATGACAACATGATCTGAAAAGCTGGATACCTCCGGCGATCCTTCTATCCTATATCCGCTAGGATTTGGCTCTAGTACAAAGCTATGACTAGAGTTTGTCGCGGCTATTGTGCTTATTAGAGCGTAAATATTATCAAAAAGCTCTTGGTGTTCTAAGGCTTGCTTAAAACCTAAAATATCAATGAATGCTATTATCCGCTTCTGCATGATATTTATTATTTACGCTGCTGCGCTAGAATTTCCGTTGGTTCAAATCTATTCGCTTAAATAACGAAATTTTATAAGAACAAGTATTGTTATTCAATCTATTGCTTGTTCGAACAATGGTCGGGGCGAGAGGATTTGAACCTCCGACCCCCAGTCCCCCAGACGGTCATGGGAATTTGATGACCGAGCAGAAGAACGTTGCAAATATCAGAATAATAAAGAAAAAAGGCTCAAGCTCAAGAAAATAATTTTTCCATAATACGGCAGAAAAACGTCAAAATTCGCTAGTTTTTGTCAGTCTACGGCACAAATACGGCACACTACTTTTTATGCGCTTAGCCCTATTTTATCCATGTAGATATGTGGTTTAAAAGTTCTATAATATCTCTACTTCGGTGTAATCCGGCATTTTTTCGGGTAGACAATCCGGTATAATCCGGTATAAATTCGGGTATGTTAAAAACAGATACTATCGAAATCACTTCCGAACTTCTGGCACTTTTGTCGGAAATCGACGAGTTCAAAGGCGCTTGGCGTTCGTTGGGAACCCTTGCGCCTGATCGTCTGAATGCCTTGCGGCATGTAGCAACCATCGAAAGCATAGGATCATCCACTCGCATCGAAGGCAGCAAGCTGACGGATCGAGAGGTTGAGCATTTGCTTGCCCGGCTGGAAATCAAAAAATTCACCAGTCGTGACGAGCAGGAAGTCGCTGGTTATGCCAAGGTTATGGAAACGGTCTTCCATGCCTGGCAGGATATTCCCATCACTGAAAATCATATTAAGCAACTGCACCGTGATCTTTTGCAATACAGTACAAAAGACGAGCGGCACCGGGGCGACTACAAAACACTCCGCAACGATGTCGGCGCATTCGATGCAGACGGTAAGATGATTGGCATCGTATTTGAAACGGCTACGCCGTTCGATACGCCGCGCCGCATGGCTGAATTGATCGACTGGTTGAATACTGCGCGCGAATTACGCCGACTGCATCCCTTGCTGATTGTCGCCATCTTCGTCGTAGTGTTCCTGGAAATCCATCCTTTCCAGGATGGCAACGGTCGCTTGAGCCGTATCTTGACTACGTTGTTGCTGTTACAGGCTGGCTATGCCTATGTCCCTTATAGCTCCCTAGAAAGCGTGATCGAGAACAGCAAGGAAAGCTACTATCTTGCGCTACGCCAGACGCAAGGCACAATCAACACAGAAAAACCGAATTGGCAGCCCTGGCTATTGTTTTTTATGCGCGCCTTGCAGCAGCAAAAACGTCGCCTGTCAGAGAAGGTCGAGCGTGAAAAGAACGCACTTGCCGTATTGTCAGAGCTAGCAATACAGATCATGGACTATGTACAGGCTCATGGCCGCGTAACAACGCGCGACATGGTACATGAACATGACGCCAGCCCAAACACAACCAAGGCAACATTCGGTAGCCTGTTGAAAAAAGGACTTCTGGTTCGCCATGGCGCGGGGCGTTCAATTTGGTACGGGTTGCCATAACTTTATACAGCAGACAGCGAGCGCTAGCACCTGAAGCTTGCATAAATATAGTAAAATCAGAGCGGTTTCCAACTTTTTATGCATTTATTGCTTATAGGAAACTGCGGTTGCCCAGAGGATAGTCGGAAATACGTGAAATTAATCGCACCGCAGTAGTGCTAACGCTTTTGTTGCCCACCAGGCAACGCTTTGTCTAATTCTCGTGATAAGGCATCGCGCAATTGCGTGGCATCGTCATGAGAAACAATCCCATGTGTCGTAAGCAATACTGGAATTTTCATTAACGCTTCTTTCTCAGTGGGTAACGCCTTTCGACTATTTTCTGGCGAATATATTACCTCTATTCGCAAAGGCGTATCTATGCTTGGGAAGGAGGTGGCGCGCATTAGAATATCCAGCTCGGGAGTAATGCCATGTGTTTCTTCTAATCGAAATTGAAATTCCTCAGGTAAACCTATATATTTATCAGCAGGTAACATTAATATAGCCGCTTCTTGCGAACGATTTTCACCCTTTAAATCCACGATTTGGAAGGACAACACTATCCGCCCGTTCTTGGATCTGGAAAATTTCAGGCTCTCCAATTGCCCTAACGGCTCATTCATGTTAATTTTCAATATGTTAATTAAAAAAGACTTTGCACTTGATTCCGTTAGCCAAAAAACTAACAGGATAATTATCAAAAAAAACTTTATAATAGGTTGTATATTAATGTGCTAGAATTATTAAACTTAAGCAAAAATTAAAACTATGCCTAATAAAGGGAATTCATGCCAGACCCCTCTATAACGCCCGATCCTGATCATCCTATCCCAACACCACCAAGCGGTACAAGCGAACAACCTGTGCCACCGCCTGATGTAGGCGATACGCAACCAGTGGAATTTCCGCCGATTGACCAACTCGTGCCAGTCAACCGCGCCGAATTGCAAATGTTCCGCGGCGTGGGTGTACCGCAAGGAGGTGGCGGATATACCATTGAATCTTCGCGTGTGGCGTCCATAGACCCGAACAAGCCCACGCTTATCGTATTGCCTGGCATGTTCTTAGATAATGAGTCTCCTAATGTCACCACTCAAGTTTCCAAACTGCTGGCGGGTGAAGCCAAGCGCCTTGGTGGGTTGGAGTTAGCGGTAGATCGTATCCAGTTCATTGGAGTGACCTATCCGAGCGTTAGAAATAACCCTGACGAATACAGGGAAGTGATGTTAAACAACAAAGGTTCGGAAGGCAATCGCTATTCTATCATGGCGAGTCAGGTAGCCGATGTCATCTTAGGTGATGTAAGCACTAATTCTGCAGATCGTCCAACTGAAATTGCCCGACTACAGAAAGCGCTCAGGACCAAGGTCATCACTGGCTACAGTATGGGTAGCATCATGGAAGAAGGCATTCAAAATGCCATGATGGCCAAACTTGAAGCCAATGGATTCTCCCGTGAAATCATTACTAAAGATATCATGCCCCACCTGAAAATGGTTGGTTACGGCGAACTGGGAATACAGGCTCGGGGTTTAAATCATGTGGACACCGGTGCTACCGCACTACATATCCTGAACGCAAACGATACGGCGGGTGAAAATTTGAAGGATCAATTCGCCATGGATTTGCAGCACAGCACCCAGCAAGTTCGAATCAAAGGCACTACGTTAGCAATGATTAGCAATAAATCAGCACTACTCGTTATAAGCGCTCCCAACAGATATGTTACAGTGTCCGATACATCAATTATCAAGCCTGGGGAAGATCCTCTGGGGCATGCACCCCCCCTCTATCGTGAAGATCCCAAGCTCGGGCCTTTATCGCCTGAAGCAGGAACGGGAGGACAATTCTCTCTCACAGAAGTTACCGGAAGGGTTGTAGATAACACACTGCGTTATTTTCTGGCCGATGCTGAAGCCACGGCCAAAGCGTCTCCAGGTAAATTGCCACCCCCGGTTACCGTAATGGATGCGGTTCTTACACCCACACCATTACTTGCCGCACGAGCGCCAATACCTGGAGATACTGATCCCACTGTGGCGGAGTTGAATGCGCTAGGCTATAGCCGCTGTCTGGAAGCTGTGATTCCAGATCGTGAAATGCATCCAGTGCAGGAAGTAGTGGGCGGCGGGTTGATAGAGAAAACACCTCTTGCCAAAGAAATGATTCCATTATTGGTTAATGCCAATCCTGTGGGAGGAATTGGTAGTGACGGTAATCCGGCGATCATAATCAACCTTGCCAACCTTGCTCCCCCCGAACGCCACATGATTGTAGCAGCGGCACGTACAACGGGGGCTGTGACATCTTTGTCTACTACCAGGCTCGAAATGATAAAAGGTCTTGTTCCCACAAAAGTAGCAGAGGCGGCTGCCAATGCAGGATCGCCTGCTGTTACCGAACCAATCAGGATACCGCCTGTCGCAGAGTCACAACAATCATCGCGTATAGCAATGGATACGGATACTCCTGCGTTATCCATTGCTATACCGGAAATCCCACCAGATGCACCCCATGTAGCACCCAGTATAGCCCATGACGTGAAACTCGCCGAAACCAAACAATATATTTATGACATGCTGACCAGATTGAATGAAGGCAATGTCACAGTTACGCCTAATCCCAATCCTTTACTGAATGCCAATACAGATATTAACAACCGTAGATTAACTGATGCCTTGATTGAGTTGCAAAAAGTCTACCCTAACAGCTGGCTTACTAAGCCACTGGTGCAAGGAAGGCCTGAAGCTACTGTATCTACGTTGAACAACTCATTGGAATTAAAATTACAACGACAATACGATGATTTTGAAGCGCACAAAGCACGGGATGTGGCTGCAGGGAAAGCACCCCCCACCATAACTCATGAAGAAGCCACAATTCGTGCAACTACAGTAGGGACTGTTAATACAATTCGCATGCTTAATGCTACAATCGATGGCATTGCCAGTGCCAGGTTGGAAAATCAGCCCCAGGACTCTCCCCCAAATGTTACATTCCCAAGGCGTCCCTACGCCATTATGGGGTTGGCTGGGGAAAGCATGATGGCTAATACAGTGGAGCCCAGCAATCAGAAACCTCCAGTTACCCATACCGAAGGCACGGGAGCAGTTCCACCCAAGCCGCCAACTCCTGTTTACTATCAATTTGAAGATGCAGCGCCGCATCCAGTTCAATTCATCGCCCAGGATGGATTATTTTTGGGAATGCAGGGCTTTGGACATATGGGAATGCATGGCGGCATTAACCCAAACGCTAATGGCCAAAACATCCTTGCAATCAATGCCAATGAAATCACGCCTCACCATATATCGGAAGCCGCGTCTCATGTACTTCAGTATCGTTTGGAAGCAGTTACAAAGGGTATAGCTAAAGAATTGCTTGAGACTATTCCACGCCATGTAATCGCCGAAGCGGTTTTCCCAGAGTTCATCCAACGCAGTGAACAGCGTAAACACAAACTTTCAACCAGTCTGGAATCGTATGGCCGCGACTCGGGGGGCTATAATTATGATACGGCCTCAAATCGCGTATTGAATATGTGGAAACGCCAAACGGGGGAAACGATAGCACAGCTTATTGATCGTCATCGGCCACGCATTATCCAAGCGATTACTTCACAAATAGCTGATGCATTGGGAATGGTTGCAACTCCAGAGCAATTACCAAAAATTGAACAGGCGGTTCGAGAAACATTAGAGCAATCAAAGCCTTATGATTATCATAATACGATAGAGGTTCCAGGTCCAGCGCTGGAAAGAATGACGGCAACGATTCATCAGGTATTGACAGAAAAACTTCACGACATAGCACAGAATCCACAGCCTGTTGTGGATAGGGTGCGGCAATACATAGAGGATCAGACCCAAAAACGGGCGCAATATCAGGCAGAATTAGAGGCACAAGCGCGCCCGAAATCACTAAGGGAGCGTATTCAACATGCAATTACTCCTGCGCCTCCGGATAGGCATAATCCACGTCCTGTCGAACCGGCTCTTGCAGTGCCAGAAGAAGCAAAGATTGCTCAATTGTTTCAGCATACTATGGAGCAGGGCTTCACCCCGGCAATGCGGGCCATAGTCTATGATAGCGGCGTTCAGATTCTTTTAACGGCATCTGGCAGCAATAATAGGATAGATAATAGGCTACGGGATACTATTCATAGGGATACATCTTATTCAGACCGGTCTAACCAGCAGTTGCATTTACTGTACAATCAAAAACCCGGACAGGAAGTACAGGCATTAAGTCCTCAGGTAATGTTAGAGGAATCCTTTCATTACGTTGTTACCGATCCACGTATTATTTCAGGCTTGGCTCATACCCAGGATGAATGGAGAAACGCATGCGAAGCTGATTGCGGGTTTCATGATACTAAGCTTACGCAAGCCCAAACAGCGTCACGGCAAATGCTTCAAGAGCATTATATCGGTCATACGCCTACATGGAAACGTACGATAGGACCTCAAACAGATTTTATTGCCGAACTGTCCTATGAAATACGTCAGGCCGGACTGGCTGGAGTCAGTGCTGATGAATTGCGTCAAAAACTCCCAAACGCCTATCCACTCTACGAAAATTTGATGGCGACAATTGAAGATGTGGGAGGAGATATTATAGCTAGAGATCCACATGTGGCAGCCCTGGTGCAATCAAATGCGCTGCCGCCGCGTTATGCAGAGCCTGATGGGACACCCACTGGTGCCCAAAAACCACCCACGTCGATTTCACCGAATCCGCCACAACAGCAGCAGAGAAGGTCAACCCCTTCTCGGAGGCAACAAGACTTTGCCCAAGCTACGATTGCCAAAGCTCAATTTGTGCTTGAGCCAGAGGTCACCCCAGGCAAAAGCACTGGTAATGAAAGAACCAATGTGGTTGCGGCGGTGGAAAATCCTACTCCTGCTTTGCGCGAGGCCTTAAATCGCTTGGGTATTCCTGCACGAACAGATGCCAGTACAGGTAAGCTCACTGTCTCATCGGATTACGAGAATGGCGTGATGCACCTGAGAAATTTTGTTAATGAAATATCCGAGTTAAAAGGAGGGATACCATTATCTCCGGAAGCCATGAAGCTGTTGCCGTCAGCTCATAACATAAAACCAGTGGGGAATGATTTAGTCATTACATTGCCTCAAAATGATGAGGCTTCTCTCAATAACCGTCAATCTGCGGCCATTAAGTTACTCACCTTGCAGGGCCATGATTTTGATGTTTCAGTTCTTGAGGACGGTACGACTCAAGTTATCATCAGGGATTTCAAACGGTCCCCTGTGTTAAGTGCGTTGGTTCCTGTCAATAGCGAAGTCACGGGGCCTGTCTATCCTGCTAATCAACAGCAAGAAGGCGCACCACGAACATCCGATGCACAACAGCAGCCCGGTAATCGCAATGCATCGCATACCGGAGGTCATGCGCCGGGCATGATGCCGCCAAGTAAACCCTCGCGTCCCATTATACACTATGAGATGAAATTTGGAGCCGATTTCTTTGATGAAATTGATAACGCGACCCGTTTGGCAAAAAGCAAGGGTAAAGATGTCGTTATTGCTTTAGATAACAAGGAAGTTACGCTTTACCACGATCAGCCAACGGAAATTACGGCGTTTGGTAAGACCTTTACCGTAGCGCCTGATATATCCGCAAACCAGCAATATAACGCGGTGCCAGATTCTCCGCCTCCTGCACAAATACCACAGGAAACAGCGCACGCTCGATCTACAGATACGGATCCATCAAGGGCTATCATCAATATAGAAGATTACATCACCAAACAAATTGAAAAAGGGCCGAAACCCGTTAATGGGCAGTTGGTTATTCCAGCGAATGAAGAGTTTATACGTGATATAAAGATACTTAAAGAAAACTCCTATTACTATAAGCAAACAGAAGGAAATCATAATTTACCTTTTACTGTGCGTGGTAACGAAGTCATCGTAGATATCGTTACCACAGCAAAAGATAGTTATTTCGATATTCTGGCACGGCATCCTAAACTAGATATCGCACACACATTAAATGAAACGCAACTAGCCGAAATTGGCAATCACTTAAATAACTATTATGACCAAAATTTCCATGCCCCCATTCACGATGCTCGCGATTTGCTTCAGCATCCGAAGAAGATTCCTAAAGGTGTCGATATTGAAAGATTAAAACTAGTCGTTGCCGATATAGAAACGCTATCGGCAAAGGCTGGTATTCCATGTCCTGAAATCAAGATTTTAATGAGTAATGATAAGTATGCGACCGCAGCTTATAAACGCATCTATGTTTCCGCTCCAATGCTAATGGGATCAAGCAGAGAAAGCCAGAATTTTACTTTCGGACATGAGCTCGGACATATCATAAATAATGATGTTTTTGTTGCTGGTGCATCTGATGTGCGTCATCCAATGGAATTTACTGCAGATCGGATTGGAGCACAATTAAGCGAAAAGCCACGCACAGGAATGCAAATACAGCGTGAGGCCGCAGATACGATAATACGAAAAGCTAAAGTAGCAAGAGCCATAATGAGAGAATCACATGGCGATCCCTACATCGCTGCAAAAAATGTGTATGATAGGCTCGTAAAAGGTTTGGTAAACGGCTTTCAAAGTGGTGAGCAGAGTTATCCGTCTAATAGAGCCCGTTTAAACGCGTTACGAACTATAGCGCACGAACAGGAAGGTGAAAGTAATGAAGACCCTGTAAGCAAGCTTAGTCGCAGGATTGAAGAAGTCCAAGCAGCTCAAAGCAAGCTCAAAGCAGAGTACGATAAACACGTTAAAATAGATGAGGCCAACTCAGCGACCGCCCCCCCTGAACAACAAACCGAACGCAAAGCATTATTAGAACAATATCAAATTGATATCGAGCGCCTTGCAAGAAAAGAAGAACGCCAGCAGCTGAGATTAAACGAATTAAAAAGCAATGGCGAATCAGGCAACCCTTCATCTGAAATACCCGCCTCGAAAATTATCATTACTCCAGAGGATGCTGCAACCGACGCGGCCCGAGCTCGCTTTGCAGCCGCCGGTGGCAAGATTATCATTCCGGGCAATGAGCCACCGGCTGGCGGTGTGGGACAGCCCGCACCTAAGATCATCACTCCGACCGACATCATTACTAAAGGACATGCACACCAAGCCACCGCCACGGAAGCTGCCGGTGGGATCCTTACTCCAGAAAAGCTTGCGACCCAAGCGGCGGCAGAACAATCTGCCCGGGCAAAAGCCGCTGGCGGATTGGTAATTCACGAACCCAAGCGGCAAGGAGCTACACCTACGCATAGCACTCTCGGTTCAAACGCTGCCATGGCTGGCTGGACAGGCTTCGAACTGGCTAAAGCCATTCATGATGGCGATGCAGAAAAAGCGAAGCTGTCCTTTGCCGTCTTTGCCCCCAATGCCCTCGGTACTGGCTTGGATTTAGCCAAAGCAGGCTCTTTAGCCTCTAAAACGCTACAGAAAGCTGCGCCTTGGATGATGGTACCTACAATAGCCATCGAGGGGTGGAAGAATTGGGCCACCGAGGATCCGGAATGGCTACGGCATACCAGCGAGTCTGCTGTTACGGGCTTGGCTGTTTTAGAATTTGGTGGGTTCGCTGCTGGAGAACTTACAGCCATCCTGGGAACCGGCACGCTTGCGAGCGGCGGAACAGCGTTGGTTGTCGCGGGCGTATCGATACCTGTAGCACTTGGCACCAAATGGGGTCTGGATAAAATCCATGATGAATTTTATGGTTCCTTGGAGGGAAAATTCGATCCGGATCTGAATAAGAAAACCAACCTGAAACGGGCAATCGATTTTTTTACCGATACATTGCCTGCCGAAGAATATGACAAATTAAGAGATGATAAGACACATAAAATTGAGTTTAACAAAAAAACAATCGATGCGCTCAGCGCTTATGTGAACAAAGAGTTAGACAAACAAGAAAAAATCATAAAAAAAACTGGTGACTTAGCTATACCCATACTGACGAACGCTGGACAAATTGAAGACCATGCGAAAGCGTTGGAAATGCGGAAGATATTGAACTCCGCGCGAGATGAGATCTCCCAGGTAGAAAAAGAATTTACTATACAACATAATGTTGCCAAAGGATTGAAGACCCTGGAGACTGCCGATGACCCGAAGCTTATCGCTATCCGCGAGCGTATGCAGCGTGGTTATACGGCGGAGGAAATGAACCAGACGGTATCCACGCCGACTTTAAGCAGGACATCCGCACAGATCATTGCAATGGCTAATACGCAAGCAGAACGCGACGCACAGTATCTTGCAAACGCAGTATTTGATGTAAATGTGAACGATCTGGCCACCCGGAAGGATCTTGCAAAGCAGTTGCAGGCAGTCACCCGGCAGCAGGTTATACAACAAGATAAAATGAAAGCTATTCCTGAGATGGAAGCTGAATTCAGCGCGTTGACCAAGCGCGCGTTCGAAGCCGGCGCGCGTAAAGCCGAGTTGGATGGTCCATATGGGAGGCCTTACCTATTATATCAAGGATCACCTGGTTCCACATTTGAGGCCGAAACAAAGGCCGTTACCAAGGAACTAGAGACGATCCAAACAGAGATGGCCGCGCTGTTAGCACGCACCAACCCAGATAAAAAAGTGACGGAAGTCGACAAATCGATGGCGGCATCTTTTGTCAACAACGCTGCACTATCTGGTGATGCGATGTTTCATGCCCAGCAGGAAATGCAGAAGGGTGCTAAATTGCTTGAACAGGCGCTGGGAGATCCCGTACTGGAGCAGGTAATTCCCCGTACTAAATATTTAGTAGAAATTGAAGCATCATTTATGAATCCCGATGGCATATCGGACGCCCAAAAACAGAAGAATTTGAAGATTTTAAGAAATACCATATTCCAGACCAAACCGGAAGTAGCTGACCAATACGTAAGAGCTCTAGAAAATAAGCGAGACGAAGCAAAATTCACTAACCTAATCAGTGATAATGAGAAGAAAAATAAACTGGCGCAAATAGAGAGCCGTATTGTGGATGGCCATGACCACATCTCCGGAGACAGGGAACAGGCAAAGAAGGCAGATACAGCGGAATTGGCCCAGTTGCTTGGCGGTAAAAAAAGTGATCAGGAGCTTGCCGCAAAGTGGGTTGAAGTCAAGGAAGAGTTGCGGGATGGAGCAAAAATGGAACGCCTGTCCAAAGCTCCCGAGCAAATGATGGAGGCAATAGAAATAGTCAAACGTAGCGCTGCTGGCCAAGCCAGGGAAGCGGATTCCACGAAGCTAGCTCAACTACTTGGTGGTAAAAAAGACGGCGAAACACCTTCAGAAAGCGACAAAGAGCTCGCCGAAAGCTATCTAAAACTTGTCGCTACTAAAGGAGAAAAAGATAGAGCGGAAACTGCTGCAAAAGCTAAACCCGTAGAATCTAAAATTGACAAGGCAGCCGTCGTAGCGCGGTTAGAAGCCGCTCATGAAAAAGCTTCCGGTGATTTAAAGAAAACAGTCGAGAACTATGCTGATGTTCTTATAAAGTTTAGAGTGCTGAATAGAGACGATAAGGACAAATATGTCGATCTGGTAATGAAGCAGACAACCAATCTGGGGACAAAGGAACTCATCGCTGTAGAAACGGATATAGCCATAAAAACCGCACAAAATGAGATAAAACTTACTACTAAGGTGCCAACAGGGGCTGATCCTAGAAAAGAATCCCAATCCCTCCATGCCCCAAAAAAGACCACCCCGGAACAGTGGCAACAAATAAAAAATATTAGGGACCAGAATTATGCTGAGGTAAAACAACAAGTGGAAACTCTTCCCATTACGTTAGTTGAACAATATGTGGACCAGCCTATCCGGGTGACGATGAGCGGAGCTACACCGGGTGGACCTGCAGGCAATGACAACGCAGCAGCCACACAGGCATTGGGGTACAAGGCCGAAGACCTGGCTACCGAGGGTGCGAAAGCGCGGGCCGCGCCCCCTCCACCAAAACTTCAAGTACAGCAGAGTGGCCCTCAAAGCCAGGCACTCAGTGTTCCTCAGGTCGGCGGCAGGCGGCCGTCGTCGGGACAACCCAGCGCAGGCATGTAGGCCGGAGAAAGGGTATTGATGCCATCTTTCAGATTTGATGACGCTGGTAACGTTGCACCACCTGACGCTGAAGAACTTGCAAAGGCAGATGCGGATTCAGCCATACTGGTATATATGACCGGCACAGTGGAAGATGGGCGGCCCTATTATGCGTATCTTGCCGTCAAACCCAGCCGGTATTGCGAATTCATGGATCTAAACGAGGCAAAGGCCCAGATAACCCCGGAAGAATATGGAACCATACTTGCCAGCGGGTTTGAGTCGTCGGCTCCTCCAGAAACCATCGTCATGATGCGCAATACGTATGGCTTTGACGAACAATATCTCGAAAAACTGCGGCAAGGCATTGTCAAAGATTATGTAGTTTTCATGAAAAATAAGGAAGATCAGTGGATTGGTGATATCGTCGCCATGTTGAAGAAAAAACAAACGGCTGCCTTATGAAAAAAAGACGGGAAAAAGGCGGCGCACTCCCCGATGCCTCTCTTCAAACGCGGCCTTCGTTTCCTCAGACGATGCATCGCTTTATCCTTGGAAATTCCTAAGCTCTGGCAGGCTTATGCTTAAACTGATGGGTGATGAGGCTTCTGCCCCCATTTATAAATAAAGTGACAGGAGGCTCAACGCATGGGGTGTCAGGCTAGCGAGCGTAGCAGCTTTAAAAATTATTGGAGAGAAGATTCTGGGCTAGGGGGTGCAGTTCTGTACGACCAGCGAAGGCCATACTCAATTACATTGCCAATCATACCGAGGATTAACCTTGCGGAAACCGCCGGTAAATTATTCAGTATTCTACTATCTTGCCCGTGGAGTATTTAATTTCATTTGATCTTTGGCATATTGATGCATCATGCTAGCCGTTGCCTCGGCAAGTTGGCGCATTCCCGAAAAATCGACCCCCTGAAGCTTCACATGCCGACTTCAACTTATCACAACTATCAGCCACAAACTGTTCAGTTAGTGGACGGCGTTCTGGATGATTTGCCCATGCAGTGGAAGGAAGATCATCTGCTCTTCTTAAATCCAACATATTCCTTACTGTAGTCATAAATGCTTTAGTGATTTCTTCAGTAACTTCAGCAGGATTTGCACTCATAATTATACCCAATATAATAATACTTATTATTTTATGGAATTATATTATAAGCGCCCATTAGTTAAGGCAAGGTAAATTTACAATTTTTAATATGTGAGGCACGACCCCAAATCTTCGGCGGATGGCTTAATCCCCGTTTACATTTTAGGCGCAGCATAGCTATTAGACCAGCAACCGGCAGGCGCGGACGCTGAGTATCGAGTTTGATGGTGTTGGATCAAGTATCAACCTGATAGTGCGCTCACGCGCTGTATCAACAAGTATATCAAGGAACAACGGGTACGCCGCGCAAAGTAGCTGTTGTCGCGCTTTGCCCGTAAACTGATTATTGCCTTGTAGCGGTATGTGGAAACTGGCCTCATACTCCCGCGCAGCAATGAAGCTGCACCAGATGCAGATCAAGCGTAGGGGGGAATAGCGGCAAACTCGTTTAAGCCACCTTCGGCAAAAGCCGGTGGCAGAATAATCGGCGTAACGGATGTCGAATGATTATTTATGTGCAGCATGATGACGCCCCCATTTTTGATCGTATGTCTCCATAAACGCGCAGATTTTCTCTGCCGTTCTCAGTGAGCAGACGCGCCCGTTGCGTAATTGCGATACGAAATTCGGGTCGCCAAGCGCCATCCGGCCAAACGTGGTAGGCGTAATTCCCACCCGCTG
>Ga0206948_1123_pt1 | contig 17652 bp, 17 predicted proteins | sample Alteio_BWOrgHeat_FD_153236 | JGI IMG/M metagenome (GOLD analysis project Ga0206948, IMG submission 153236) | Enriched cells from forest soil in Barre Woods Harvard Forest LTER site, Petersham, Massachusetts, United States -... | ecosystem: Environmental > Terrestrial > Soil > Temperate forest > O... | reverse complement strand
CGGCAGCGCCCGCGCCGAGTGAAAGGCTAAAAATGTCAAGCGGTGAAATCATCAGCCAGGCCGGGAAAGACTTCGAGCCATCGCCACTTGTTTTGGCACCATGGGATTGCGATTGATGGGCGGGAGCATGACTACCGGCGTGCGCCGAACCGTGGTGTCCGGGAAGTGCAGGGCCGTGGTGTCCAAGTGAGGGGCCATGACCGCCAGCGTGGCCGTGGCCACCAATAGCATGGTGCGCCCTCGCTCCTCCCCCATGCGTTAAGCCGAGAAGGGTCATTGCGATGAAACCGATCAATCCGACCAGCAAGAGCAATAAGTACACGGCTTTTAACAGTATTACTTGTTCGAGACACTTTGGGTTACGCGGAGGTCGGAATTCTTTGGGACCTCCGGGCGTTAGGCGGCGCGCTAATCGCGAAGCGTTAGAGCGTTAGAGCGTTAGAGCGTTCTAGGGTGACTGAAACTTCCCGAATTCCCTCGAACGCTCTAACGCTTAACGCTCCAACGCTCCCGTGCTTAACGCTTCGCGGTTAGCGCACCGCGCTAAACTAATCAGTGCCCAACCGCCTGGCTTCCGCGACGTCTCCGTACTTGCTTCAACACGCCGAGAATCCGGTCGATTGGTTTACTTGGGGCGACGAAGCCTTTGAGTTGGCGAAAAAGCTCGACAAGCCTGTTTTCCTTAGCGTCGGGTATTCGTCATGCCACTGGTGTCATGTGATGGCTCATGAGTCGTTTGAAGATGTCTCCGTCGCTGATGTGCTGAACGAGAACTTCGTTTGCGTCAAGGTCGATCGCGAAGAGCGACCGGATGTCGATGAAGCATATATGACCGCCGTCCAACTTATGAGCGGTCGTGGCGGTTGGCCGATGAGTGTGTTTATGACACCAGATCGACGCCCATTTCTGACCGGAACCTATTGGCCGAAGGACGATCGTGGCGGACAGCCGGGCTTTCTGTCGATTTGCAGTCAGGTTGCCTCAGCGTGGCAAGCTCGACGGCAAGCGGTTGAAGAATCGGCCACCCAAGTAGCGGCAGCCATCGAGGAGGCACTCACCACAGCGCCGCCCGAGGCCGAAGCAGCGCTCGACGCCGCTATGATCGGGAAAGCGGTCGAAGAGCTTGTCTCCAGTTTTGACCAAGTTAACGGAGGCTTTGGAGCCGCTCCGAAGTTTCCGCCCCACACCGCCATTGAGTTTCTTTTGCGCTTTGCGCTTACACCGTCCAAGGACGAAGAGCTCCAAGAAGCAGCGGTAAGCGTCGCGCTATTCACGCTTCGAAGCATGGTGCTCGGCGGCATCCACGATCACGTCGGGGGTGGTTTTCACCGTTATTCGACAGACGAGAAGTGGCTGCTTCCGCACTTCGAGAAGATGCTTTACGACAACGCGCTTATGCTCGGCAACTTAGCCCAAGCGGCAGGAATCTCATCTCAACTCGAACCCGCATTGGCGCAAATGTTTACTAGGGCGGCGCAAGGAATCATCGATTGGCTCATGCGCGAAATGACGAGCGAGCAAGGTCTCTTCTTTTCCGCACTGGATGCCGATTCCGAAGGCGAGGAAGGGAAGTTCTATACCTGGACGGTTGCAGAAGTCACCGGCATCGTCCAGCATCATGCGCCAGTGTTCATGGAAGCCTATGGTTTCGAGCAAGAGGGCAACTTTGAGGACGAGGCTCATCGGGCGAAGACTGGCGCTAATATTGCCCATCTCAAAGAAGACCTAACCGCCCAATTCGAGCAGGAACTTGAGATGCTCCGCGTCACAAGAGAGAAGCGGGTTCATCCGGGGCTTGACGATAAGTCGCTTGTTGGCTGGAACGGCCTCATGATCGGCGCCCTCTCCGATGCCGGCATGTGGCCCCTAGCCCAAAACGCCACGGTTGGCGTTTTTGCTGCCGAAAAGAAACTGGGCAAACTGCCTCATCAGATTTCACGCGAGGTGCCATCGGGCGACGCATTCCTCGACGACTATGCCTTCTTCATCCAGGGGCTTCTCAAGCTCGCCATTTGCATCTCCTTCCTCGAAGAAAACAACGAGATGCCGGCACAAGCGATCCCATCCGAAGCCCTTTTGGCCCAAGCCGCGCGACTCTGCCGAGAAATGGTTTCCAAGTTCTACGACGAAGCCAACGGTGGGTTCTTCGGAACCTCGGACCAGCACGAGGTCTTGTTCGGGCGAACAAAGCCAGTATTCGATCAGCCGACTCCGAGCGCGAACTCAATCGCGATCCGCTGTTTGATTCAGCTTGGCGATGAGACTCGTGCTCGGCAGAGCTTGAACGCTCTGCTGGGCTGGATGCAGCGAGCTCCGCACGCGACCGAAGCTTTGTACACCGCCGCGATCTCGTTGATTGAGGGCTATCCCGCGGATTCAGACCCTCAAATTGAAGTCGTTTCGTCTCTAGTGGGCACTGCAATTCCAGCTGCCGAGCTAAAGCTTAGCGCCGAAGTAGAGGTCAAGATCTCGGGACGTGAACTAATGGCAGATGCAAATCATGTTGGAACCGGGACTATTTCAATCTCCATTCCGGAAGGCTTCCACCTCAACTCATCCAAACCACCTGCACGGTGGCTAGTTCCTACCAAAATCGAGATTCAAGGCGTCAAAGCTGACATCAAATATCCGGACGCAACCGAGGACCAATACCGTGGGCAAGTAGAGATACCGTTCTTGGTTCACCTCCCCAAAGGCGAATCCGGCGCCGAGTTCGAACTCACCGTCAGCTATCAAGCCTGCACCGACTCCGAGTGCCTAGCAGCTGCTGAGAAGCGATTCAACGCGGTTGTTGTGCGTGGCTAGCTCTACGTTAGTCTCACGCCAGGGATGTTTTGGTTAGCGAGCGGTCGAAAAAAGCTAGTGTTGATGGCTTTTGGCCTCACGCAGAGGCCGCGAAGGACGCAAAGGAAGGAAGATTGCTTTACTTTTTCGAAGGTCATGTGCGTCCCATCTGCGCGATTTGCGGTAAAAACCCGAATCCGTTTTTGAATCTAGCTAAGCACAACTCTCCGGGCAAGCTGAAACCGCAGATGGCCGCAGATAGGATGCAGATGTGAGCCGATATTATCTGCGTTGAAGCATTGAAAGATATAAATGCCTGGTTCGCGGAAATCGATAAGCTAGATAGCTCGCACTTCCTAGAAGAAGGGCGAGACCAGCCGCCCATGCCCGAAGATAGAGATCTTTTTGATTGAAGTTCCAGTTTCCCGTCAGTTCACGAACTTTATTGTGTAGATCGCGTGTTTCGGCTTCACGTTTCCCCATTTGGCGACAATGTCGGCGAGTTCGGAACTTTTGACCCAATTACCATGTGAGTCAACCCAGAGGCCATGATCGTCGATCACGATCTCGTTCTTACCGTTGTCAAAGTTCCAGAACCGATAGGGTCGATGGCCGTCGGTTATTACAGTGACTTTCAATCCGTCCTTCTTGACCACATGTTGGCCATGGACTGTTTGGTCGCTCAATTTGTCGTTTGCCAATGTGATTTCATGGTGGAACGTGACTGGGAAGATCAACATCATGGTTGCCAAGAAGAGCATTGATCCCCGAAAAATCCAAGTCATCCTCTTGTCGCCGGGAATCGGTGGCTTTCCTCTTGCGCGAAAGGAATCGATAATGAGACCGCCAACAATAATGGTAGCAATACAAATTTGAAGGGGCCAGGACGGCAAGTTGAAAACCCAACACAAACTAAACAAGCCCAATGCTAACCAAAGGGCACTTGGGGCTGATCGCTTTAACAGTTTTACAGCTATCAATCCAATTACAGCCATGCAGACACAGAGCTGCGAAAGAAATGGCTCTTGATATCCCAGGAAAAAGAATTTGTCGAGGACCACAAGGTCAGTATATGCCTGTTTGTGCTGATTGGAATTCTGGGCTTACCTATGGGCGGTGGGAAACCGGTACATCCGCCCACTTGGCGACGGTTTGGCCTATGTCGGCAATTGTGTAAATTCGTCCGGAAGAATTCGCGAAAACCTCGCCGCGACTCAACCAGAGGGACTGGCTGCCCTCGCTGATTTTGCACATGGCCCAACTGCCGCTGTATTTTACGTCTGCAACAATCAATCCACCCTTTCTTGAGAAACTTTCCTTCTGGTGGAGACTGTCGGTGATTCGATCATTCGTGAGGGTGATGGTCCGAGGGAGCGTAAAAACAGTTATGTTTTGAGCGAGAATCAGAGGAAGGGAGCAGATCACCAAAAAGGGGATGAAGACAAACTTGGAAATTCGAAGTGATCCTTTATCTTGCTTCAAGAAGTACCTGACGGTCCCGATAGTCATGCCCAAGAAGAAGGAGCTTGAGAGAAATGTGGTTGGCAAATGAAACAAAAGGCAGGCAATACCGAACCCGATGAGTGCCAACCATCCATACGGTGGACGCTTTTTATACACCCAAGCGCCAGCGGAAACCAACCCAAACATCGCCAACCACACGTAGTCGAAAAATGGAAAGTCGTATCCGATAAATCGATATTGGTCTATGACCATTTAGTTAGTATGCGCCTAGTTATTGGGGAATTCGGGTTTGATGTCGGCCCATTTGGTGATGAGAAGGGCGATGTCGCTTCCATTTAGGAGGTGGCCTGATGAATCGATGAAAAGATCTGATTGCGAAAGTGAGATCTCGGGGGTAATGCCGGCATTTATCTCCGCCTGGCTATAGGCGGTTGGGTTTGAATTCTTGAGGAGCCACTGCTCGGAACTGCCGATCAGCCAATCCTCGAAAGCCGAGGCTCTGGAAGGCCGAACAGAGGCTCGCATACCTACTTTTGGCAAAATGATGGGTATCCGTTGGGTCTGGGTTGCGGTTTGCAGTTCTGTGTCGATCAGTCCTTTGGTTGTGAGCGTTATGTCGCGCCGAAACATCGTGATCATGAAGATTGTGTAAATGACGCAAACCACCACGGTTGAGGCAGCCTGACCGATCGCCGCCAACTGTTTCCGGCGAGTCCACTTCTTACTTGCTTGTCGTTGGTCAAAGTAGATTCCGACGCCCATGCAGATGACTTGAACGGGAATCAAATAAAACGAGGGCACATGTAGAAGTGCATCGATCAAAAACGCGACTTCGCCTCCGATCAGAACGAATCTGATTTGCCATTTGCGCCACAGTCCAATCGCGATGGCGATTGCACCAAATGCAGAGAATATCCATCCGATACTGGATTGCCCAGGGCCCAAGTATCGGAAATGATCGATGATCACGGCGTTAGTATGGGGCTAAATGGGCGTTGCAGCCAATAGTTGCAAGTGGAGCTAGGTCAAAGCTTACGGGTTCTCGGCAACATAGGCGGGTTTGACATGACCCCACTCCGCGATTTTCTTGGCGACATCTTCACCACGGTAGAGGGTGCCAGAAGCACTGAGGAAGACGTCGTCGCTATTAATTGAGATCTCGTTGCTTTGATTGTGGAAATGCCATTTGCTCTGAGTCAGAAAGTCGGCGGGCAGAACTTCAACTTGCAAATTGTCCCTCGAAACTACTGAATCAGGCTTTCGTTGGTTGCCGAATGTGTCGCTGGTCAGGGTGTACTGCTTGGCGGAAGCAAAAGCCATCGTAATTGGCAGTACTCCGCTTATGACTGCCGTAAACGAAGCAAATGAGACGGTGCTCTTCCATTTCGCATCAGATCTTTTGATCAATGTGCAGGGAATGAGCGTAACAACGATTGAGATAATCGCCGCCGCAATGGTGAAGGGCACATGTACGAAAAGCAATGCGACGACCGTCCATTGCAAAACCCATATCGCAGGATGGATCTTCTTGCCGTAAAACTGAGCAATGGCAATTCCTACCGCGCCAAAACAGGCAGTTCCAAGCCAAATCGAACGGGCCTCGCCTCCTAATGACCGGAATTGGTCAATAACCACCCGATCATTATGCGACGAAATGGATCTAAGTGCCAAGGGGGAGAAAAGGGGAGAGGCGAAGACCATCCCAAGTAGTTGGACCATTCCGTTCTCTCCCCTCCTCGCCTCCACACTCTCCCCTACGGCGAAGCGAACCTACTTTAGCTCGCTGGCTACGGCGGCCGAGAAGCCGCTGGTGGTGGCAGTGCCACCCAGATCGTAGGTTTTGATGCCTTTGTTGAGGGTTGCCTCTAGGGCGCCTTCAATGTTGACTCTCGCCGCGTGCTCGCCGAGGTGGTCGAGCATAAGTGTTGCCGACAACAGAAGGGCCATTGGGTTCACTTTATCCATGCCGGTGTATTTCGGTGCGGAGCCGTGGACGGCTTCGAAGAGGGCACACTTCTTGCCGTAGTTGGCGCCCGGTGCAACCCCGAGGCCACCCATCATTCCGGCGGCAAGGTCGGAAAGAATGTCGCCGTAGAGGTTCGGCATAACCAATACGTCATACAGCTTCCACTTGGTCACAAGCTGCATACACTGATTGTCGACGATGTTGTCCCAACTCTCGATATCGGGATAGTCGGCGGCGACCTTCTTGAAGGATCGGAGGAACATGCCGTCGCCGATCTTCATGATGTTCGCCTTATGAACCCCAACAACCTTCTTTCGTCCGTTCGCACGGGCGTATTCAAATGCCGCCTGGCAGATCTGCTCGCTAGCGGAGTCGCTGATGATCTTGACCGAGTGAGCCACATGCTCGGTAGCCATGTACTCGATCTGGGTGTATAGATCTTCCGTGTTCTCGCGGAAGATAACGATGTCCAAGCCATCAAACGGAGTCTTGATGCCGGGCAAGGATCGGACTGGCCTTACACAGGCGTAAAGGTCCAGTTTCTTTCGCAAAGTGACATTCGGGCTGACCGAGCCTTTCCCAATCGGGGTGGTCATCGGCGCCTTAAGCCCGACGCCAATCTCCTTGATCTTTGCGACAGTCTCCTCTGGGACGATGGGCTTTCCGGCCTCAACGCATTTAAGCCCTGCTTCCACATCAATCCAATCAATATCGACCTTAGCCGCTTTTAATATAACTTCGACGCCGGCGACCAACTCCGGTCCGACGCCATCTCCTCGAATCAAACAAACTTTATGTGCCATTTATTCCTCTGAACCTAGTAAGGCTGACTGAACGCATTGTCGCCGTCGATTTTGAAGAGCTTTTGGCACTTCGTCCACTGCCAGCCGAGACCGCTAAGGTGCCCAACTAGCTCATCGATTTGGGAATCGGAGACTTCGGTGTCACAGAAGTAGCGGCATTGCTGCCAGTCACTGAGGTCCATTTCGGGGACGGGGGGTGGATAAACGCGGCTGCCGCGGTTGGAGATCAGAATAAGAGTGAAGGCGCCGAATTCTTTCGGCAGGTCGGGAATCGTTGGGGTGCGAAGAAAAACGTCAACCCCGTGCAAAGTCATCATTTGTGGTGTGTCCTTAAAGATTTCGCTAGAAAGCCATAGGGGATTATGGGAAAGCCGATGAACCGAAGTCAAACGCCAGAGCCGTATACTGCCACGTATGGCTCAAGGAATCGGCTTCTATGGCGCAGCCGAGACAGTTACGGGGTCGCGCCACTTGCTCACAATCGGTAAGCACAAGGTTTTGGTCGACTGTGGTTTGTTCCAAGGCGGCAAACAGCTTCGGCAGCGAAACTGGGAAGAGTTCCCAATACCTCCCCATGAGCTTGACGCCGTCGTCATTACCCACGCTCATGCCGATCACATTGGTTTGCTACCCCGGTTGGTAGCCCAGGGTTTTCGAGGGCCGATTTATGCCACTCCTGCCACCATCGACCTTTGCCATATCTCGCTTCCGGACAGCGGGCGCATTCAAGAAGAGGATGCGAGGTTTGCCAACAAGCACGGCATCACCAACCACAAGCCTGCACTTCCGCTGTACGACGAAAAACAAGCCTACGAGAGCCTCAAGTATCTTAAACCGGTTCACTACCATTCGCCGCATGACCTGCCGGGCGGTGCGTCGTTCACATACACGCCGGCAGGTCATATCCTAGGTTCGGCGTTTGCTGCGATTACGTTTGAAGACGGGACCCGCCTGATGATGTCGGGCGACCTCGGTAGGTACAACACGCCGATTATTTGTGACCCTTCAGTAGTTGACTCAACTGACTACCTTGTGATTGAGAGCACGTACGGCGACCGAATTCATTCCCACGAAGACCCTTTGGCCAAGATCGAAGAAGTGCTCCACGATGCGATGAAGTCCGGTGGTGCGATCGTAATACCGTCTTTTGCGATCGGTAGAACCCAAGAATTGCTCTATTACTTCCGCGTGCTTCAGAACCAGGGTCGGATGCCGCGTATTCCGATCTACATCGATTCGCCGATGGCCACATCGGTAACGAGAGTGTATGCAGATTCGCCGGAGGACTTCGACGACGAAATGCGGGCATCGATCGTTGCCGGGAAGAGCGAGCTCGAGCCCGATGGAATCATCTTCGTCCGAGACAGAGAGCTATCCAAAGCCCTGAATTCGCAACACGGCCCCCTTGTGATTATCAGCGGAAGCGGCATGGCGAACGGCGGCCGCGTAACCCACCACCTGCAACATCGCATGCCCGATCCCTCTACGATCGTCCTGTTCACTGGGTATCAGGCGGAAGGCACATTGGGCCGCAGACTTATCGAAGGCGCCCCATTGGTTCGAATCCACGGGCAAGAAGTTACAGTCCGAGCAAGAATCGAAAAGGTCAACGCCCTGTCTGCCCACGCCGACCAAGAAGAGATGATGCAATGGCTCGGGAATTACAAATCCCCACCGAAACAAACCTTTATCGTCCACGGCGAACCCCCCGCCCAAGCCGCGCTACAGGCAAGGATTGAAAAAGAGCTAGGTTGGAAAACGGTGATTCCGAAGCTGGCGGAAGAATTCACTCTTTGAGCGTTTCGCTTCGCTAGCATTTGAGCGTTGAAGCGTTCGAGGGAATTCGAGAAGAGACAGTCTCCCTCGAACGCTCTAACGCTAGCGCAGCGAAACGCTTTAACGCTGTATTAGAGCTTCGTAAACCAAGCTTGCTGAAGCTGATCGTAGTTCAGGGACTTTACGTGCATGTCTCCGTAGAGACAGTTGTATCGGTAACCGTGCAGTAGCTGATTGACCGTTTCGGGATCGTCATCGGAATGCAGGCCCCTGCCGTCGCCATGCCAATGCCCGGCGCCATCGAACAGCACGTTCGTCTCGGCCGGAAGTTGGAACGACGTGTCGTTGAATGCGCGAAAAGCGATTTCGGTGCGGAAGAAGTAGCTGGACCCGAAAGTCAAGAACATGCTCGGCGTGGTTAAGAACGGGTCTGGGAAATGACTATCCAAGATCGCAGTGCCGCTATCGGAGGGGCAGTGAAAGATTTCCTTGCTCTTTATATAAGGCTCTAAGACATCCTGCAGAAACGGCATGCTGGGAATTTGTGCCTGAAACGTGGGAAACACCGACCAGATCGCCGGATCATATTTATCCGATGCATCAAGGGCGTGAGGGAACACGCCATCGGAATCCGATTCGTACATTTCGATTGCGGCGCCGATCTGCCGAAGGTTGCTTATACACTGCGTTTTCTTTGCGGCAGCCTTGGCGCGAGTGAACACCGGGAAAAGCAGAGAAGCCAAAATAGCGATGATCGCAATCACCGTGAGCAGTTCTACAAGCGTAAATCCACGGTATCGCACGTTGGAAGACTGGGCAAAAGTGTCCATAGGCTATACGTTCTCTTATGGTACGCCAACCTAAGTGGATTTATGTATGTCGATTTTTGTGGAAAACGCGATAGGGAGGCTGCCATAATAGGAGGTTGCGTCCCGCCAGGGGCGTCCGAGGAAACCTGTTGGCCAAACCAATCGCAATTAAGCCCGAAGAAGAATTCGCACGGTCGTACGTCGACCGTCTCATACTTGAGAAGTTAACCGAAATGGAGTCCGCTGTCAAGCTGGGCGAACTCGCGGACAAACTCTCCCCAGAAGGAATCGGCCTGGCAACAGTTCGGTCATTGCTAGCTTCCAATCCTGAGCGTTTTGCATATCACGAGCGGAAATGGATTCCCGCCTCACGGCTTCAAGGCCAAGGTCGTCCGTTTGCTGAGGCAATGGCGATTGTGCTTCATCGATATGGTGCGCCGATGGCGGTCGACATGCTCGTAACCGAGATTTCGAGAATTCGGCAAGCGCCCGAAGAGATTGTTGAAGAGATCATCCGAAGAATCGCTCGCGCTGACCGAAGTTTCGTGTCGACGGCGAACGATGAGATCGCTTTGACAGATTGGGGATTCCAAGCAACGGACGAAGTTCATGCCCGCGCGATTGCATTGAATGGCGTATCGCAAGAAGATCTTGAAGCGGCGCGCAAGCGCCTTGAGGGCATCGACTGGCGGTCTGATCTTGGAATCGAAGAAGCAATTAAGAAAGCTGCTCCGATTAGGATGAAGTTGCTCGGCGCCGTAGCCTACACGGCCGTAAACTCCGCCGATCCGAAGTCTGTTTTGATTTTCGATAGTCGCGATTTCTTCTCGAAGGCACTTTCAGTTCAAGGTTTTGTTTTTGCTCCGGACGGAGTAATCCACCCTGAAGCCGACACTAAGAAGTGGATTTCGGCGGCAATTAAGCTGGCAGATAAGCTCGCGCCGAGCGTAGAACTCGACGATGCCGCCCCAATCGAGATCAAGCCCGAGGATATTGACAAGCTCGTAGCAAAAATCCTAAGGAGCGAATCTTCCACAACCGCAACCAAGCTTCTGGAAGAGAACTACGAGATTACGATCAGCAATAAGACTTTCCCAGACGACATGGCCAACATGCTGACTGCGCTGAAGTCGAATTCTGCAATTCAATGGGTTGGAGGCGATCGATTCCGGAAAGCTAACGACTATCCTGAGTACATCACCGAAGTTCCGGAACCTTTCCACTTCGTAACTACGACGGTTGAGGATGAAGAAGGCGAGTTGATCGACGTTGAACTGACGGACGATGGCCTCAGTTCTTCACTTCGCAAACTCTTAGGCCACCCTCTCGCAACCGACGTTTTGGATGAGGACATTCAGCCGGCGCCGAAAACGATGCCGGAAGGCGTCCGGCTGGTTTTGAAGTCAATTCATCGTGAATTGGGCACTTTTCCGATGTGCCAGTTGCCAACCGATTGGCTCGACGCTAAGCCAAAGATTCAAGAGTTGATCATCTCGGATCCAAACGGCCGGGAGCTACAACTCTGGGTTAACCACGACGTAAGGCTTATCTACGGCTTCATCGACTGGTGGTATGAGCAGCCGGTCGAGAGTGGCGCCGTATTCACACTCCAAAAGACAAATCGCCCTAACGTTCTTGAATTTGCTTGGCTAGATCAACCGGATCCGGTTGTGTTCATCTCCGCTCAGCGAATGGAAGAACTCCGACAACTCGGTATTCAAGGCGAAGAGCGCAGCACCCTCGATTTGCTGATTGAAGTTATGGCTCACTGGCCGAAGGGCGCCGACTATTTGACCCTGCTTGCAGAAGTAAACGTGGTTCGGCGGTCCAGCAGAAGACTCATTGCCTCGCTGCTTTCGAGCTATCAGTGCTTCTATCAGCGATCGGGATCTCCGGTTTGGCACTTCGACAACAAGAAGGTCGAGCTCGGCTTCGACAAGACCAAGCGCAAGTTCATCAAGAAGTAAGCGCGAATCAAGGTACAATAACGAACTCAATCAATCATGGCAAATACGAAATCGAGCAAAAAGGACCTGCGCAGAACAGTTAAGCGACGCGCACGCAACCTCGGCACGCGAAGCGCGCTCAAGACCTTTGTGAAAAAAGTGCGGACTGCAGCAGCGACCGGAGAGGTAGCTGCAACTCAAACAGCCCTCGTTTCCGCAATCAGCGCACTGGATAAAGCCGCCCAGCGAGGCATTATCCACAAAAACCAAGCCGCCCGACGCAAGTCGCGAATCGCGAAAGCCGCAAACAAGGCTGCCGCAGCTAAAGCGTAGGCAGCGCTGAAAAAATAGCCCTCCAGACAATGTCTGGAGGGCTATTTTGTTTGGAGCGCGGACGAAGTGGCCGCGCTCCCCTGAATTATTTGATTTTCAGGATTTCGAGTTCGAAGACGAGGGTTGTGTTGCCGGGGATGGGGCCAGAACCTCGCTCGCCGTAGCCCAGTTCTGGTGGGACGGTGATCTTTCGCTTGCCGCCCACTTTCATGCCGGTGACACCCATGTCAAAGCCTTGAATTACCTGACCGGAGCCGACTCGGAATGAGAATTGGCCGCTGTCAAATACCTTCCCGTCTACAAAAGTGCCTTTATACTTAAGATCGACGTTGTGACCGGCCATAGCCTTCACATCGCCGCTACCTTCGCCTAATTCTTCAATTTTAATCATTTGAGAAACTTCACCATCTCGATTTCAAATACGAGTGTCGAGTTTGCGGGAATCGGATCTCGAGCTTGGGATCCGTATCCAAACTCCGGTGGAATCGTCACTTTCCGCTTTTCGCCAAGCTTCATACCACAAAGGGCTTGAGTGAACCCATTAACGAGGCGAGTTCGGCCAATTGTCACCGGCATTGGGGCGCCTCGGTCGAGGCTACTATCGAATTTCTTACCGTTGGTGAACATGCCTGTGTAATGAACTTCGACAGAGTCTCCGCCTTTTGCGCCTTCCCCTGAACCCTTTTTGAGAATCTTGTAGTCGCACTTGTGGATGCCCTTGAGTTCGATGTCAAAAGTTAACGTTGCATTTGGCGGAATGACGCCATTTCCAGCTCCGCGCGCGCCGTATCCAAGCTCTGGGGGAATGACCAGTGTGCGTTTTCCGCCAATCTTCATCCCTTTGACGCCCTGGTCCCAGCCTTTGATGACTTGCTTTGCGCCAAGCACGAACTGAAAAGGTTTTGCTCCCGGTCTGGTCGAAGAATCGAACACGGTTCCGTCCGCCAATTTTCCGGTGTAGTCCATTGTTAGTAGGTCCAGGTCAACTGCCGCCGGGCCCTTCCCGACCTTCGTGTCTTTGATCTCAAGCTTTCCGCCGCTCTGAAGCAGCAGCATCGGTAAAAGGAGCACCGCGATTTGCATCGCAAAAGGGTACCCCCGTCCAGCGCGAGAGCGCTGGAGGGAAGGGTTAGAGCGCTAAGCGTTGAAGCGTTCGAGGGAGACCACCTGTTCTTGCGCGGCCTCGAACGCTCAAACGCTAGCGAAGCGAAACGCTCCCACGCTTCTTCAGTTACGCCACCTTGAACTCTCTGCGGTCGTAAACCAGGTCGGTGGCGATCTTCCAAACTTCTGGATCGATTTGACTCTGGGGTTTTATCTTGCTAAAGTGAACGATTGCGCTGGTCATTCCCGCTTCTTGGCAGTAGTGAAGGAAGGCTGAGTTCAGGATCTGGCGAGACGAAGCTTTTAGGCCGAAGCTAATGTTCGAAACGCCCAAGATCGTGTTGACGCGTGGATGGCGTTTCTTTACTTCTCGGATTGCGTCAATTGTCGCGTATCCTGCGGCTCGGAATTCTTCGTCGCCCGAACCCAGCGTGAAGGTCAAGCAGTCGATGAAGACATCGTGGTCGGGAAGACCATATTCTCGCGTGCGGGCCAGAATTCGGTCTGCGATTTCAATCTTTTTCTCGACTGTCTTGGCCATTCCGAGTTCGTCGATGGTGAGGGCTACAACCGCTGCGCCGTACTTCCGACAAAGGCCAAGCACTTTGTGCGTCCGAGCTTCGCCGTCTTCAAAATTAATGCTGTTCACAATCGGCTTGCCGGCCACGCTTTGTAGTGAAGTCTCGACGACTGGCCACTCTGTCGAGTCGACCATAAGCGGAACCGTGATGTGACGGTTGTAGTAACCAAGCAGAATCCGCATATCTCTACTTTCATCGCGCCCCACAAACGCTGTGCAGACATCGAGAACGTGGGAGCCTTCGCCTTCGAGTTCTCTGGCCAATTCGGTGAGCCCCTCCCAGTTTTCCGCGGCAAGCATGTCCCGAAACGCCCTCGAGCCGTTTGCATTGGTTTTTTCGCCGACGATTAGGAAGGAGTTGTCTTGAATATAAGGCTGGAATTGGTAGAGGCTGGAGCATCCGACCAGGTTTAGTGCCGCAGCCTGTTCGTCGGTCTTCATCTCGAAGTCGAATCCCGGGAAGAGGCCGCGTACCGTCTGCCAATGAGCATTGACTCCGTGCTTCCTGCCGCCTACTTGCTCAGCGACGGCTTTGATGTGAGCTGGCGTGGTGCCGCAGCATCCACCAACCAGAGCGACGCCATGTTCGGACACGAATCGCTCGTGATGGCCAGCCAACTCGTCCGGAGTCAGCTTATACATTGCCTTGCCGCCCTCCATGATGGGAAGACCGGCGTTGGGCTGAACGCACAATGGCCGCGTTGAGTTTCGACCGAGGAATCTTACATGAGGCGTCATCTCGATCGGTCCGGTTGCGCAATTCAGGCCGATGGCTTTGACGGAAGGGAAAGACTCGATCATATTCAAGGCAGCCCCGATTTCGGATCCGAGGAGCATCGTGCCCGTTTGCTCCATTGTTACCTGAACGAAAAGCGGAACTTTTCGGCCGGTGTCGACCATCGCTCTCTCCGCTGCCACGATTCCGGCTTTTACCATCAGCAGGTCCTGAAGAGTCTCGAGAAGTAAGGCATCGACCCCGCCTTCGAGCAGACCTTTGAAGGATAGCGAGTATGTCGATTCAAGTTCTTCCCACGTGGCCTGGCCGAGAGAGATCAGCTTGGTGCCCGGGCCAAGGGCGCCAACCACGAATCGAGGTTTTGCCGTCGTGCTGTGCTTTATAGCCGCTCGCTTGGCGATTTTGGCCGCTTCGAGCGATACGTCGTAGACCAACTCTTCTATCTCGTATTCGCCAAGGACAATACTGGTTGAGCCGAAAGTGTTCGTCTCAACGAGGTCCGAGCCCGCTTCAAAGTAAGCGCCATGGATCGCTTCGATGACCTCCGGTCGAGTAAACACGAGGGCTTCATTGCATCCGTCGAGCAGTTTTCCACCCAATCGCTCGGCAGCGAGGTTTACGGCAGTACTGTGTCGAGCCTCGGCCCGGAGGATGAAGTCATCGTCGGTGAGCGCCGCTCCCTGAATCTGCGTCCCCATAGCGCCGTCATAAACCAACACGCGCTCGGCAAGTGCCTCAAGTAACAAGGAATCCATACCATAGATTATGGCGTCTGACGGGGGAAGCGTTGGAGCGTTTAAGCGTTGAGCGTTCGAGGGAGGGCCATATGAGGCATCTTTGGCTAAGTATGTAAGGTGATCTACCTCGAAACTCTCGGAAGCAACACCCTCTAGGGAGCGCGGACGCGAGTCCGCATTTGGATCCCGAACGCAAGTTCGCCCCGAATAAACTGCATCGGGCCATGCAGAGTAAATATTGCGCTGAAAGTGTGATGTAGGCGAACGGCGTTGATGCGGGCTGCGAGCCCGCGACCCTTGTGCGACCTGCGAGGTCGCGCTCCTTACATGCAGGTGATGGCGATGCAACCGGTTACGAGGAGGTTGGCGCTGGCGCAGGTGGCGAAGTCTAGGACTACTTCGGTGTCGGTGCATTCGATTTGGTACGTCGTTTCGCCGCCATACCGGATGTGTTCGTTGAATACGTTGTCAAGTCGGCTAGCGACAATCTCGATGGACGCCGCACTGACGCCTGTGACGTAAAGCATGCATTGAGGGTTTCCGGTTGCTTCGGTTTGGCATGAGGTCGCGACGCCGCCCGCCACAAGGTGGTATTCGATTTCGGTTTTCATGGCTAAAAGTTCGCGGCCCGAGTTGAGCTTCGCAAACCCCATGATCCGTGATCGTTCTTCTACAAAGTCAGTCATTGGTTGAATCGAACTGGGCCCTCAACCCTAAACCAAAGCAATCGCATGCAGGAATTATACGTACGCAACACTCCAGAGTTCGGCGATCGGCCTGCGAAGGCTGAAACCAAGCCCTCAAGTTCGCAAAGTCTAACTTTCGAATGCGGAGGAAAGGAGGAAAAGGGGAACGAGGAAAAGAGCCAAATACTCCAAAATTCCAGTACCCCATCACTCCAAGCTCGGCCCTCCGATAGTTATCGAAGGTATTGTAAGCCGTGCGATCGTTTCGCCGCACCCTTGGGTTTTTGCGGCCTTATCGGGGACGGGTTTTTCTTGCGGTGGTGATGACGCTGTTCGTCACGCTCCTTCAGATCGTGCCGCCCCGTTTGTACCAAGTCGCAATCGACAACTCAATTCGCCCGTCCCTTGCCGCGCAAAAGGAGCTTCGCGCATTAGCCGCGCCACGATCGATTTCTACCGAGGAGCTCGAAGCCCAGCAGCGTCACAAGCTGCAGCTCAAGCGACAGATCGACGAAACTTCGCCCCGCGTTCTCCTCTTTGCTGCCGTCGGTTTGGTCTTGGTTGTCGGGTTTCGCAACCTATTTAGCTATACAAACTCCTATATCGTCACCTGGATAGGGCACCGATTTGTGTTCGATTTACGCTTCGCGACATGGCGTCATCTTCAACGGCTAAGCCTCGCGTTTCACAATCAAACCCAGACGGGCAAGATCATGGCCCGAGTCACTGCCGACATCGAGTTAATCCAGGGTTTGATTCAGGGCCAACTCGTGACTTTTATCAGCGATGTCGTCACGCTCGTCGCAGTGCTGTGCATGCTTTTCTTCCTAGAGTGGCGATTGGCGTTGATCATCCTCGTCCTTGTTCCGTTTTACGTTGTGAGTTACCTCTTCTTCCTCAAAAAGATTCGTGAGACCAGCAACGAGCAGAGACGGCTATACGACGAGATGCTTGGGACATTGGCGGAGAAGATTGCCGGTATCGCGGTCGTAAAGGCATTCGTGCGCGAAGACCACGAGCGTAAGACCTTCATGGGCAAAGTTCGTGAGAAATTCGCGGTCGACATGCAGCAGGTTCACCTGAATCGACGTCTCGGCCTTGTTTCCGCAGTCGTCAGCGCTCTGGGAACCGGGGCCGTTTATTCTTATGGCGGCTGGCTTGTGCAGCACGGGGATATGACGACAGGGAAGCTTGTCGCGATGACCTTCTACATCGGCTTTGTGTTTAACCCGGCGGTTCGCGTCGCTGACTTCAACACGGCAATGCAATGGGCGGTGTCGGCTATGGACCGCGTCTTCGAAACGCTTGACACTCGACCAGACATAGAAGACAAACTCAATGCGCTTCCCCTACCCGAGCTTGCGGGTCGCGTGCAATTCGATAACGTCAGCTTCGGATACGTCGACGGTCAACCCATTATAAAGAAGCTCAATCTCACAGTACGGGCCGGAGAAATCATCGCCCTAGTTGGTCACAGCGGCGCAGGGAAGACGACGTTGATGAGTCTGTTGATGCGGTTCTATGATCCAACGGCGGGCAAGGTAGTCGTCGACGGATTCGACCTCACCGAAGTCCGCCTTGAGACGTTGCGACGTCAGGTAAGCATGGTCGCCCAAGAGAATGTGCTCTTTAGCGTCACCCTGATGGAGAACATCAAGTATGGGAATCGCGACGCCACCGACGAGCAAGCAATAGCCTCAGCCAAGGCTGCCGACCTCCATGATTTTGTGATGGGTTTGCCTGACGATTACCAGACTATGATAGGTGAGGATGGCATTAAGTTAAGCGGCGGCCAAAAGCAGCGTTTGGCGCTGGCGCGCGCCTTGGTCACCGATCCGAAAATCCTCATCCTCGATGACGTAACAAGCGCTCTTGATGGAGAGACGGAGGCACGGGTCCAAGACGCTTTGAACGAAATGATGAAAGGC
>Ga0206948_1134_pt1 | contig 17672 bp, 16 predicted proteins | sample Alteio_BWOrgHeat_FD_153236 | JGI IMG/M metagenome (GOLD analysis project Ga0206948, IMG submission 153236) | Enriched cells from forest soil in Barre Woods Harvard Forest LTER site, Petersham, Massachusetts, United States -... | ecosystem: Environmental > Terrestrial > Soil > Temperate forest > O... | reverse complement strand
TGCCCCAGGGTTTGCCCCCACAACAAACGGCGCGCCGTTTACACCAATTTTTGCAATCAGCGTTCCATCGGCGACATGCCCCAGCGGGTTATAAAGCTCCCCTCCGGTCGGGTTAATAGGGTTACAGGGCCTGCCGTTAGGACCATAAAACCCCCCTGTGCAGTTTGCGGCGTTATTCCATCCTGTAGTACTGTTATATTCGGATGGATTAGCATAGGCGTTTTCCTGAGCCTGAGTCCAGGCGCCGCCGCCAACTATCGTTTTCAGCATGGGATTAGGCGCTCCCACCGTCGGCGCACCAGACGCATTAACAGTTATATTGAATTTATGGCCGGCTGTGAGGGTTATGTTGCTGGGCGTCCAGTCACTGTTCATCGGAAGCCCGTTGTTAGAAGTCCAGGCCGAAACCTTGGCATCCCCCGTTATGATCACAGGAGGAGGCGGCGGTGGCGGCGGAAGGGGAGGCGGCGGCGTTGGGATAGACGCAGCCACTGCGGGGCCTGCCTGATAGACCATCGTGCTCGTGAAAGTACCACTACTGGCTGTATCATATACCCTGTTGAGAGTTTGTATAAACGTGGCATTGAAGCTCGCGCTGTTGTTGCAGTTCATCCCGGCCTGAACAGTCTTGGGATCGGGGCATGGGACGGGCTTGGCGCCGTTCGCCGTATAAGCGCCGCGGTTGTCGGGCCCCGGCGCCACGACAGCATAAATGGCGCTAGCGCTGGGATATGTGCTCCAATTCAAATTGCTATCCCGAATAGCGATTGCGCCGTTAGTCATGGTTATCTGGGGCGGAGCACTCAGCGGCGTATAAAGGTCTGTAACGGCATAAAATATCCGGTTACCCCAGCCATCAAGCGCCGCCTTGTCCGGCAGCCCAAGGACACGCGCAGGAAGGGCGCCCATATGAACCGGCGTACCACCCGCACCGTACACACCGGACGGAACATCGGCAAAAGCCGCGCAAGCTTTATTCTGGCCGAAGCCAGCTGAATCAAGCGGTGCACTCGGGGAAGAAGGACATGGATATACTTTATTTTTTAGGAAATATGCCTCAAGCGCATTCTGCGCTTGCTGAAGATTCGCCTGTGTCGTATTCATCTTTTGGGCATAGATGTACGTGTTATAAATTTTCATTGCGGGAACTGCTACCAAACCGACAGCCGTTATGAAGAGAGATACTTCAATTAGAGAAAACCCCCGAGACAAGCGACTCATACACAACTCCCCTTCCAGACAGGTAATTTTTGGTTATTTTTACAGCTAAATTAATTATAATCCCCTATAATATAATTATATAGTGGTTCTGCTTAACGTTCCGTAAATATAAGTTTCACTGCCAATACCTCCTTGATTAACAAAGGATTACTATGAACAGCTCTAAAAATACGCAAAAAGGCTTTACGCTTATTGAAGTGACCATCGTCGTGCTTGCCGGCGGCTTGTTTCTGACGGCCGGCATGGCCCTTCTGAAAAGCTTTACACAACAGGCTCAGGTCCAGGCGACCCAGGCCCGTATGCAGGCGATTGAAAACGCCATAAACTCTTTCAACAACAATAACAATAGACTGCCCTGTGCCGCCGCCCTGGACGACGCGGTGGATGGTCTCACCTTCGGTCTGGAAACCACCCAATCAATTGGCGTGGATTGCCCTCTTGTTACTAATGCTTCTGTACCCGGCGGCGTATTCAAGGCCACAGGATCGGCCGGTAGTCCCGTCATAATTGGCGCAGTTCCGGTGCGCAGCCTTAATCTGCCTGACCAGGACATGGTCGACGGCTGGAACAACAGGTTTATTTATGCCGTAACGGCGAACATGGCCTCGGTCACCCCGACCGTCACAGGTGAAATTGCCGTTAGTGACGGCGCGGGCAATCCCGTTGCGCTTCCGGCAGGCTCCGCGCAATACGTTGTCATCAGCCTCGGGCCGGACCGTGTTGGAGCGTACACGCTGGACGGCGCGGCAGGAACAGCCTGCGCCGCCGGAACCACGGAAACTCCAAACTGCACCTTTGGCCCTGGTGCGGCCACCTTCGTAAAAACTTCTTTGGAAAACACGGCAGGCGGCGCAGGGCAGTATGACGATTACGTTGATTTCTATACCCAGCAGATGAATACCGGCGTCGTGCCAAGCGGCACCATCATGTCGTATGATGGCTCCATATGTCCTCCAGGCTGGCTTGCACCTGCTAGCCCCGCTGGAGGGGCTTTGCCGAATTTTGTGCCCGGCCCTCTTGATACCCCTTCTTATGCGGGTCCATGGCCCGTTGTCTGGTGTGAGAAACAATAATGAACCGTTTCCCCGCATTGAGCCTGATTTTCTTCCATGACCTCTTTCTGAAGGATTGCCATGAAACGGCCTAGAAAGACAGAAAAAGGCTTTACCCTTGTTGAAATGGCCATGGTCATTCTTATCACCGGCGTGTTTCTTTTATCCGGCATAGTCCTCCTGCACTCTTATCTCAGACAAAGCCACATCAAAACAACCCAAGGCCGCATGCAGGCGATTGAAACCGCCATAAACTCTTTTTATCAAGCCAATGGCAGACTGCCCTGCGTCGCCTCCCTGACCGACCTGGAGACTGCAGGCACTTTCGGTAAGGAGATCGGCTACCCTCCTCCCGCGGACTGCCGCACAGCTGTAGCCGCAGGGGTGTCTTCAGGCACAGGGAAATCCGGCGTCAATAAAGTCCAGGTCGGTGCTGTTCCGGTACGTACCCTTAACCTGCCGGATCAGGACATGACAGATGCCTGGAATGACAATTTTATTTATGCAGTGACAGCCCCTATGGCCTCTGCCACGCTGGCTTCCGGCGCCGCCACCGGCGTCTTCCTTCCTGTTACCACCGGCGAGATTACCCTCCTTGACAGCAAAGGCCACTCCGTCACCAATCCTGCAGGCTCTGCGCAATATGTTCTTATCAGCAATGGGGCGGACCGTGTGGGAGCATTTTCGGGCGGCATCCAGCTGGGAGCCTGCACTGCCGGAACCACGGAAACCCCGAACTGCAATGTCTCTCCAGCGCCTCCATCGCCCGTCACCTTCGCGAAAACTCTTCTGAACAGCGATGTCGTCGGCGCCGGCCAATATGATGACTATGTTGAGTTCAACGCGACGCTGGGAAAGAATGGCACCATACCCAAAGGAATGATCATGACGTTCGACGGCGACACGGCGCCTGCGTGCCCCGCGATCAAAGTCAGTTCGACCAATCCCGCCCTTGTCTGGGCGCCTCCTAACAACGTCGCCATCATTGCTCCTTTCACTACCACCGTTCTGGGTAGCCTGCAGATTCTCAATGGAGGCTCTAACAACGTGGTATACTGCGAAAAGCAATAACCCTCCCCCGCGAATAGGGAATTCAAAAAGATCCATAAAAGCGCGATTGACAATCAACAGTTTTCATAGGATTTTTCCCATGCAAACTTGTTTTATTTCGGTCAATTTGGAAATAGTTTGTTAAGATAATTGAAGATAGGATGAATTGTCATCGACTCAGGTTTTTTCCCAGGGGTCTTTCATTTCTTTTTCTGCTTCATGGGTTATATATCAAATGAATAATTCAAAAACATTTTTTGCCACGGCCGCGCTTGCGGGCATGTTCATCGTGTCCTCTTCGCAAACAGCGCAGGCGCTCCCCAGTTTCGCAATGCAGACGGGGCAGCCGTGCCAGGCCTGTCACGTCGGCGCTTTCGGGCCGCAGCTCAAACCTTTCGGGCGCGATTTCAAATTGTACGGCTACGTCAACAGCGATGAAAAACCGCATCAGCTGCCTATCGCGGCCATGTTCTATACATCGCTCACCCACACCAAACAGGATCAGGCGGCGGGCCAGAATCCAATGGCGCTTTTCGGCGATGCCGGCAACCGGGAGAATAACAACCTCGAGCTTGACCAGGCCTCTATTTATTACGCAGGACGTATTACGCCGACGGTTGGCGGCTTCATGCAGATAACGTATGACGGCGTCGGCAACCAGTTTAACCTCGACAACACCGATATACGCCACTCTTTTGAAGGCTCCGCATTTGGCAAAGATTACGTTGCCGGGTTCACCTTCAACAACAGTCCTACAATGGCCGACCTCTGGAACTCCACGCCTATCTGGGGTTTCCCTTACAATGGCTCGTCAGTGGCCCCGGGTCCGGTGGCATCAACGCTCATCGATGCCGGGCAGCAGAGCAAGGTTGTCGGCGTTGGCGGTTACATGATGTATAACGACTGGGTCTACCTTGAAGGCGATGTGTACAAAGGCCTCGGCGCCAAGGTGATGCAGCTTGTGGAGCGCCCGAATATGGGCGACACCTATCCCGGCGCCATCCCCTACGCGAAGATCGCCATCCAGCATGACATCAAGCACAATTACTTTGAGTTAGGGGCTTATGGACTCTCGTCAGGAGTTTATCCCGGCGGTGACCTTTCCCACGGGCGTAACAAGTACACCGACCTGGCGCTCGATGCCAACTACCAGTACACCGGTGACCTTGAGCACAACATGATCTCGGCTCACTCGACGCTTATCCATGAGCACCAGAACCTTGACGCCAGCTTCGCGGCGGGGAACAGCAGCAATCCATCGGATAACCTCAATACCTTCCGCGCGGATGTCTCTTATTCCCGCAACGACACCTGGATACCGACCGTACAGGTCTTCCAGACCTGGGGCTCGCAGGATGCACTGCACTGGGGAACCTCCACCGGCAGCGCCAGCCCCAACAGCCGCGGCTACGTAGCCGAGCTTGCCTACGTTCCTCTGGGCAAACCTGACTCTTTCATTAATTGGGGCAATGCCCGCCTTGCCCTGCAATACACGGGATATACGGAATTTGACGGTACTCATACCGGCGCCGCGAACAACAACACGATTTACCTGAATCTCTGGATAGCCTTTACGCCATTCAGGTAAAGCGCGGCTTTTTAGGGGTTAATTAAGATATTTACGGGTAAAGTTAAGTGTCGAACAAAGAAAGGCGAAATTATATGCGTAACATCTTTATCCTGGCCGGGGCTTTCCTCGCCGTGACGGTTTCCTCTGCCGCTTTTGCCGCAGACACGGAAATCACGCAGGCGGACCAGACGTTCTCGCAGGAAGCCGTGACGCTCAAAGCGGGCGACTCTATCAACTTCACGAATAAAGACTCTGTCACACATAACATTAAGGTCCTCAATGCCAGCGGCGACGCGGAAGACAAGGGTCTGCAAAAACCGGGCGAAGTGATCCATGAAAAATTCGACAAAGCGGGTGAATTCAAAATACGCTGCGCTATTCACCCGAAAATGAAAATGACCGTAACCGTACAGTAATCAAAATGCCCATACGCCTCCAGCTTTTTATAGCGAGCTTTGCCTACGTGGCCTTCATGATAGGCATAGCCTGGTTCGCCCATGTCCAGATGGACAAATCAGCCGGAGCCATCGGCAGCCTCTCCACGATCGCCATCGACACCTATGACAAGGCCTTTGAGGGCGTGGATTACGCCCACAAGGTGCAGACGGCTTTTGTCCGTTTTGCGGATGCGCACAAAGCCGCCGGCGCCACCTTTGCCGACGACGCTTCCCACGCCCAGGTGCAGAAGATCCTCGATAACCTCGATGTCATGATTGACCGCGCGATGGACGACAAGAGCCGCGAGCTGTCCAAATCACTGCGCGTCGACATCGCGGCCCTCATGAAACTTCCCGCCAATGCGCCGGCGCCTGACCTGGATGCGATCGACAAAAACCTCGACAAGCTCGTCGACCGCGTCGGCGCGGCGGGGTTCGCCTACCGCACCAAGGCGGATGATGCTGTCGATGACGCCGACAAACTGGTCGCCTACGGCAACAGGACGCTCAAGATCGTTACCGGCATCACTTTAAGCATTGCTGTCGTCATCACTTTTCTTCTCGGGCACCTTATCGTACCGCCTATCAAACGCGCCGTCTCTGTCGCTAACGCCATTGCGGAAGGGCGGCTTGACAACGAAATAAAGCTCAGCGGCAAAAAGGCGCGCAGCGAGCCTTCTCTTCTCCTGAAAGCGCTTTCGGTTATGCAGTCCTCCATCGCGGACAACATCACGCGCATCGAGAAACAAACTAGCGAAATAGGCGAAAAAGCCGCCGTGGACAGCAAGCGCAAATCGGAGATAGAGATCGCGGTCAAGGGCTTTGAAAAGAAGGTCGACCACCTCCTGCAGAGCCTCGTCAATTCCTCGGACACCATGAAATCGTCCTCCGAATCCATGATCCAGGCCGTTGAAAAAACGGACAGCAACCTCCAGCAGACAATCGCCAAAACGGCGGAAGTGTCCGCCAATGTCTCCACCGTCGCGGCTGCGGCGGAAGAGCTCTCGGCTTCGGTTTTCGAGATATCGAACCAGGTGACGCGCTCGTCCGGCATCGCCAAGGAAGCGGCGCAGAAAACAACTTCGGCGGACGGCACCATCCAGCGGCTGTCGCAGTCCACGGATAAAATCAGTAGCGTCACCGGCCTTATCGACGACATCGCAAGCCAGATCAACATGCTGGCCCTTAACGCCACCATCGAGGCGGCGCGCGCGGGCGATGCAGGCAAAGGCTTTGCCGTTGTGGCAAGCGAAGTGAAATCCCTCGCCAACCAGACAGCGCAGGCGACAGAAACGATTTCAACACAGATTACGGACATCCAGGACATCGTGCGCTCGGTGATCGAGGCGCTTAACGGCATCCGCACCACCATCCTCCAGATGGAAGGTATTTCGGCCGCCGTTGCCGCCGCTGTGGAAGAGCAGGGCTCCGCGACGCAGGAAATCGCGCGTAATATCCAGGAAACCTCCACCAAAGTGAAGGAAGTCTCCGACAATATTATCCAGGTGGGCTCCATGTCCAAGGGCAACAAGGAAAATTCTCAGGCCGTCCTTAAGTCCGCCACGTCTGTTTCCGTACTGACAGACAGCATGAGCGAAGAGATTGAGGGCTTCCTCAAGAAGGTCACCTGAGCTAAATGTTGCAAGCCGGAAAAATCATGGACTGGGCGCCTTCAGCCGTTCTGGCTGCGGCCTTTGTGGCCGTGTTGCTCGCGGTTCCCCCGCAGCATGCCCCCCGGGCGGCGCAAGCCCTTCATAAGCTTACAGAGTACAAAAGCGTCAACGGCGTGCTGGACGTGACCCTTGAGGCGACGGAACAAAAGGTCCGCCTGGGCGACGTCACTATCGACGGCGGCGTCTTCAACAATGACTACGCGGGCCCCCTGCTCAGGGCGAACCCCGGCGATATGCTGCGCGTCAGGTTCGTCAATCACCTCCCGCATCCGGCAAACATTCACTATCACGGCATCGAAACATCGCCGCTCGATAACAGCGACAACATCCATATCTCCGTGCAGCCCGGCAAAACATTCGACTACGAAGTGCAAATCCCGAAAACGCAGGCGCCCGGAATATACTGGTTCCACGACCATACCCACGGCATCTCTGAAATGAACGTGATGGGAGGCCTGAGCGGCACCCTGATGATCGAAGGCTTCGCCGGGCAGTTCCCCGAACTTGCCGGCGTAAAAGAGCATGTCCTCGTCCTGAAAGACTACCAGTTTTACGACAGCACCGACCCCCATATCATCAAGGACCTGCACCGTGTGGTCCAGACGCTCAATGGTCAGGCCTTTTCAAGGATAGACATGCGCCCGGGGGAAACACAGCTCTGGCACCTGACCAACCAGAGCGCCAACCGCCTGGTTCACCTGTCGCTGGCCGGGCATAAGTTCCGCATCATCGCCGCCGACGGACGCGCCGCGCTCAGGGAAACGTCCACCGATGTGCTGGATCTCAACCCGGCCTCGCGGTTCGAGGTCCTGGTCGATGCGGGCGCGCCCGGCACTTATGCGCTGCAGACTGAAAAAGTGCTCACCGGCGACGGCGCGAAACTTTCCCTGAGCCGTCCCCTGGGTGAAGTGGTCGTCAGCGGCACACCGGCAAAAACGGTCCCCGCCATCACCTCTTTCCCGCAGGGCGAAGACCTGCGCAAACGCAAGATAAACGAACGCCGCACCCTTTCCTTTTCAGAGCTGGGCGATGATAAAAACTTCTTTATCAATGGCCGGAAATACGACGTCAGCCGCGTCGATCTCCGCGTCCCCCTCGGCAATACGGAGGAATGGACGCTGCGCAACGACAGCGACGACTACCATGTTTTTCACATCCATCAGGTTCATTTTCAGGTGACCGCTGTGAACGGGAAACCCGCGCCCTTCAACGGCTATGTCGATAACGTCGATATCCCCGAGCGCGGCACGGTCAAGATCATCATCCCTTTCACCGATCCCGTGATCGTCGGAAAATTCGTCGTCCACTGCCATGTGCTGCGCCACGAAGATAATGGCATGATGATGCACATGGAAGTTTATGATCCCAATGCCGGTGGGAAGCTTCCTTTCTTTGCCTCGGCAAGGCAGATGTGCGGGTCAAAAGCCGAGAAAACATCCCCTGGCGGCGAAGGCAAAGCCTGCTATAACCAGTCAGTCGGCGGCGGCTTCACGCTGACCAACCAGAATGGCAAACCCGTCGAAGGCAGCGATTTCCAGGGCAGGTACAAGCTGATCTTCTTCGGGTTCACCTCCTGCACGGACCTCTGCCCTATGACAGCGCTTGTTATGTCGGAGGTCATGGACCAGCTTAAAGGCGACACCAAAAAACTGGTGCCAATCTTTATCACCGTCGACCCGAAAGTGGATACTCCCAAAAAACTCAAGTCTTTCCTTAGTCACTTCAGCCCTGAATTTGTAGGCCTGACGGGCACGAAAAAGCAGATCGAGGCTGTGGAAGCGGAGTATCAGGTCTACGCCCCCAAGGTGGACGGCGAGACGCAGCCGATCGGCGACGATACGGACCACTCCGGCTATATGTACCTGATGGACACGGACGGAAAATACCTGACCGTCTTCACGGCCAATTCCAGCCCTGAGGCCATCGCTGCAAAAATAAAAGAATATATGCGGGCCAAATAAAGAAACTCGCGCTTCTTACCTGAATTATTTTGCCTGCGACGCGAAAATCCTGCCGGAAAGGGCATGTTCTTTTTTTGCGGCGGCCCGCACCCCGGCCTCCCAGGCTTTCTTCGCCAGCCGGCGGCCCTCGAGAAACTTTATAAACGCGGGCTCCATGAGCCCCCGGCGATCGGCAATCTGGATCATGATTGCATCCGGCGTATCGTTGACCTCGACAATGACCGAGCCCGTGGATGTAGCTGCAATGTCCCATCCCAGAAGGCCGAAGTCAGACATGGCCGCCGCGCCGACAAGCGCCGCCGCGCAGCGTTCTTCCCAAAGCGGGACTTTCATCCCGATAAGGGGGGTGTTGGTGTCAGGATGCTTCTCGACTTCCGTCATCGCAAGGCCGGAGCCTGATACAACACGCGTTACAGTACCGTTCGCCATGTCAATGGAAGCCAGGAGGTTGCCCGGACGCCAGAAGTTATCCGCCCAATTGGGGCCCGCGGGGATTTTCCAGCAGGCGCGGAAGATGCTGGGGCCTTCCGGCCCGGTTATAGTCAGGACGCGCAAGGTGGCCACGCGATCGCCGCAGATGGCGCGCGAAGTTTCGTGCGGCGCCAGTCTTGGCTGGAATATATATCCGTCCCTGGCGTAGCGGGCATGAATTTCCTGCGCCAGGACGCCTGCCTCAATTTTCTTGCCATCCTGAGAGGTCAGCAGGCCGCCTGACGGTTCGCAGGAATCAAGGCTGACCGAGCCCAGGCTCTGAAAACCCAACAGCGGCTTCCCGAAGGCGGGGTAGGAAAGCTCATGCAACAGAAATGACTTCAGGGCCTCAGGCGTCGCCGTTCTCCCCGGACCCGGAATAACCCCTGTGGCATGCAACCCAGACAGGGTCGGCATCGTAAGGCCATAGGCGCCAAGAATAGCCGCAGCGGCAATCTTGTTAGAGGCGAGGGCACCGGAGCCGGGGATGAAGTTCACCGTGGCCCAGACCTTTTCCATGCCTTTGTTGCCCACGAATTCTTTCAGGATGGCTCCCGAACAAAACGCCGGGTCCCAAAGCCGCATCGCCAGGTATTCATCAAACTGGACCCTGCCCTGCCCGGCATTTAATTTTACCCAATCAACAAAGAAACGGCTGGAGCCGGTTTTCACGATGAGCTCACGGGAAGCGGAGGCAAGGTCGAAAGCAGGCATCGGACGTTCAACATCAAGTATAGTGGTGGTGGAAGACTGGTTCGACAATGCTTGCTCCAAAAAAATATCTTACCTTTTATGGCAGTCTACTGCATGAGATCTTATGACTTGCAGGATGCTCTTTAAGTTATACTCTTTCCATAGTTTATATAAAACGACATACCCCTGTACTCCACGAGCATAGCAAAAAAATCCTGCGATAAAATTAATACCAATGGGTAATCAATTCATAATACGGAATATACACCCTTAAATCACGCTGCTTTTTCAAAAAACGCCCTGATAGCCGTGCTGATGACCTGAACGGCTTTGACACCCTTGTTCTCGACGCGGAACAGCAGGCAGTGTTCGTCATAAAATACCGGCGCTTTTGGCACGCGTTTTAATTTGTACCTCGCCCGCACCGCCGCCAGCGCCGGCAGGAAACCGGCGCCGCAGCCATGCGCCACCAGATCCGCGATCACCTCAAGGCTGCCGGAAGTGATGACGCGGTCGAATTTCATGCCCCGCTTGGCCAGCTGCCCGAGCAGAGCCTTGGACTGCGCGAGATCAGGGTCGCAGATCAGCACGGATCGTTCGCCCTTCCCGCTTGTCCAGAGCGTGAACTCGTCCGTGCACAGCGGGTGTATCACCAGATCAGGATGCCGCACGGGATTGACCACGATGCCGACATCCACCTTCATGCTGATCACATCCTCGGCAATTTTGCGCGACAGATCATGCTTAAGTTTTATATCCAGCTTCGGGTGCGCCGCGACCAGTTGCGGCAAAAAGCCCTGCAGGGCATAAAGCGCAACGGAGGGGTGGCAGCCGATGGTGTAAGAGCCCTGCACTTCGTTCACCGAAGACAGCGTCCCCGCCCGGATATTCTCCCATGTCTGGAACAGATGCCGGGTATGCACTAGCAATTGCTTCCCCGCCTGCGTCAGCGTCACGCCGCGCTTGCTGCGGATGAGCAGCGGCGTGCCGAGCGATTGTTCCATGCGGCGTATCGCCAGCGACAATGATGGCTGGCTGATGCCAAGCCGCTCGGAGGCGCGCGAGACGTTCAGCGTATTGGCGATTTCCACAAAATATTTGAGGTCGGTCGGCGACGGTATCATAGTTTTAACCTATCATAATTATCAGTTAATAATATTATACCTATATAAAAATTAAAGATAGCCTGTTTCATCGGCAACGCTAAACAACAAGGAGAAGGCCCATGCTTGATGACAACTTTAATACGAAGGCCGGAAAAAACCCGGCATCCCCGCAACCCGCCGTCGCCGGCTACGACATACATATCTATTTTAAACCCGGCGAAAGTTCCGAAAAGAACGCGCAGGAAGTGGTACGCAATATGCGCGCGCTTTTTCCTGACAGCGTGAACGACGTGCATACTGTCGGCATTATCGGGCCGCACCTCTCGCATAATTACGGCGTGGACATCAAGCCTGAAAGTTTCGGGAAGGTAATTAGCTGGCTGCAACTCAACAGCAGCGGCCTTTCAATCCTCGTGCATCCGCGCACGGGGGACGAGCTGAGAGACCATATGGAACTGCCTCTGTGGCTTGGCAAGCAGCTCGAACTCAACCCCGCCTATTTCGCAAAGCTCAAAAAGAACGATAAAAAAGGACCATCGCTTTAATAACCTCAAAAACAAGGAGAGTTTCCATGAGAAAAGATTTTAATGAAACCGGCAGAAAATCCGTAGAACCCGCGGGTCCGCTTGAAAAAGAGCTTATGCAGGCCTGCGAAAAAGGCGAAACCGCAAAAGTCGCCGACCTTATCGCAAAAGGCGCCAATGTCTTTGTAAGCTCCGAAAAACCTTTGTTGCTGGCCGCAGCAAACGGCCATCTGGAAGTCGTCAAGCTTCTGGTCGCCGAAGGCTCGATCGGCATCATGCGCTACACCGCGCCGACTTTCCAGGCCAAGGCGAATGGGCATTACGAAGTAGCCAATTACCTGAAGCAGGCCCTGCGCCAGCGTCAATGGAAAGACAATCCACCGAAGGCAGCGTAAGAAGTTTAACCGCAAATGGGCGCGAATAGAGCGTATCTTATTCGCGTCCATTCGCGAAGCAGGATATAAATTATTTCCTGAAGAGATAAGAACTCCCCGCCGGGTGCATGAACATGCGTTTTGCCTGCCAGTCATTGATGGCGCCCAATAACGCGCGGGCAGGCTCAAAACCGGGGTCAGCCTTTAATGCCTGGTTCAGTTCATCAACCGCCTCGGGTATGTGTGTCACCTGCGGGAGTGCCTCCATGAGCGAGTCAGACTTGGGCACATAATTTTCATCCAGCGTAACTCTCAGGTAAGCCAGGGCAATCTGATAGTGCAGTGAGGCGGGAATAATGTCGCCTTGGTCGGGGTTTTTGAAAGCGAGCTTGTAAGACTCTATGGCCTTGTCAAATTCCCCTTCCTTCCAATAATAATTGCCAAGGTTCTGATAGGCGCGCGTATGATACCCGCCGCAGCGCAGGATATTTTCGTAGAACGTGGCGGGCGTCTGATAAACGTCATTTTGAGAATAGGTCTTTATACCAAACAGCAGCGCCATTAAAGCCACGGCAGCCGCGGCAATAACCGGCGCAGTCTTGGACTTCATGCCGCCGATCCAGACGGCCAGCGTCTGCGCCACGCCGAGGAAAAGGCCGATCAGCGGCACATACATCCAGCCCTCGGAAATCTTATAATCAATCGGGATGAGGATGCCGGTGAGTGGCGACAATGCAGCCGCAAACCAGAAGAGGCCGAAACTCAAAAACAACCCGCGCTTCCCCTTGCCGAGGATGATCTGCGCCAAGGCACCCGCCGCCAGAGCCGCGCCCGCCAGAACCTGCCATGAGAAGACAGACGTAAAAACAGGGAAGACGCGCTCCATATGCAGATTGGTTGGATAAACAATCAGCCCGAGATATGCCGGCAGCGTGGCAAGGCAGGTCAGGAGGCGGGAGAAAATATTCGCTGCATAAGTCTCAAGGTCCGGGAATGTCGCGTAAGTGCCTTTGAACGGATGGAAATCATTGAAGTGCATGTAGGTCACGGCATAGACGGCCAGCAACAGCCAGAACGGCCATGTCCTGGCATATAAGGCGGGCTTCAGCCGGTCATCAGCATCGCTGCTGATAAAGAGGCAGGCAACGGCCAGTGCCGGAAAAACGATGGCTGTTTCCTTGCAGCCCAGCGCCAGCAGGAAAAACAGGATGGCGGCACTGTCACGGTAGACGAACGCCAGCAGCCCCATCAGGCCGAAAGCCGTCCAGAGCGGTTCCGCCGTGGAGCTCATCAGGGCGATGTTCTGGGTATGCAGCGGATGCACGCTCCAGAGCAGCGCCGCCGAAAAAACCGCGCCCGGCGCAAAGCCGAGCTTTCTGCCCAGCCAGTATATAAGCCCGGCATTGAGCGCCTGCAGGAGGACGTTCACGGCATGAAAGGCGGGTTTGGACAAACCGAATAGCTGGTAGAGGGCGAGCCTCAGCAGCATTTCCACCGGACGGTAAAAGGCGCCCTCCATGCCGGCGCCGGCGTAATTCAGGTGGGTGAAGATATCCGGCAGGTGACGCCAGTCGCGCAGATACTGGTTCCGGCTGATGAGCAGCACGTCATCGAAGATAAAATCGCCGTGATAAACATTGGCATAAACGGCAAATACCGCCAATGCCAGCAGAAGACAGGCGACGGCGTCACGGCCACCTGCCGGAAGCGCCTGAAACCTGTTGGTGAGGTTTTGAAACATCTAAACCCTTAATAATCCCGCTCGACCGCGAAAACCATCAGCTCTTCAAGGCTCTGGCGCAGCGGGCTGTCGGGCACGACAGAGAGCGCCCTGATGCCCTGCCCGGCATAGCGCCGCGCCTCGTCGAGAGAATCTTTCAGTACGTCATGCTTGTGCAGTAACGCGACGGCTTCCTTGAAATCCTTGTCGGACTGGTCGAGGTCGCTGAGGCAGCGGTTCCAGAATTTCTTTTCCGCAGGCGTTGCTTTGGCAATCGCGCGGATCACGGGCAGCGTCATCTTGCCTTCCTTGAAGTCGTCGCCGAGGGATTTGCCGAGGCGTTTGCCGGTGGCGACATAGTCCAGCACGTCATCCGAAATCTGGAAGGCGATGCCGAGGTTCATGCCGTAGTCGCGCATCGCCTGGCATTCGGCGGCAGAGCGGCCGGCCACCACCGCGCCGACTTCACAGGCGGCCGCAAAGAGTTCAGCAGTCTTGGAGCGGATCACGCGCTTGTATTGTTCTTCGGTCGTGGCGGTGTCGTTCGCGGTCGAGAGCTGCATTACCTCGCCCTCGGCGATCACAGCGGAGGCGTTGGAGAGGATGCGCAGCACATCGAGCGAGCCGTCCTCGATCATCAGCTGGAACGAGCGGCTGAACAGAAAGTCGCCCACCAGCACGGCGGCTTCGTTGCCGAACAGCGCATTGGCCGAGGCCTTGCCGCGCCGCTGGTCGCTCGCGTCCACCACGTCATCGTGCAGCAGCGTGGCGGCATGGATAAATTCGACGCAGGCGGCGAGCTTGTGCTGCCGCGTGCCGGCGTAGCCGAACAGCGCCGCCGAGGCGAGCGTCAGCAGCGGGCGGATGCGCTTCCCCCCCGCCGCGATCAAATGCCCCGCCAGCTCCGGAATCATCTTCACATCCGACTGCATCCGCTGCAAAATCAGCGCATTGACCGCCAGAAGATCGTCATTCAACAGCACCGTCAGCCGACCCAGGGGGTTCTCAGCTCTGGCAGATTGTGCTTTGTTAGAAAGCAGAGATAACTTCATGCTGCCGTTATACCGCAAAAACCGGGGAAATAGAAATAATGGAAAAGATTACATAATGAAAGAACTCTACCGCACCACAAACCAGTCCGAGATCGCCGTGCTGAAGTCGGTTTTTGAGTCGGCGGGGATTAAGGTGTTTTTATTTGACGAATACGCGAATTCGCTCGGCATCATGGGGGGCGGTTATGCACCGTGCCGGTTTATGGTGGTGGAAGATGAGTATGACGACGCCTGCGACGTCCTCAGGGATTGCAAACTGGAGCCAAGCGAATGAATGAAGTCATCGAAACAACCCTGCTGCGCGGAAGGGTGAAGCTGCTGCAGCCAAAGATCGGTTTTCATGCATCAACAGACAGTGTGTTTCTGGCGGCGGGGGTGTCGCTGAAGGATAAGTATAAAGTCCTCGATGTCGGCTGCGGGGTCGGCTCGGTGGGGCTCTGCGTACTGGCGCGGAACAAGAATATCTCGCTCACCGGCATTGATATCCAGCCGGAGCTGATTGATCTGGCGCATCAGAATGCGGGATTGAACGGGGTGGAGACCCAAGCGCGGTTTTTTCACGGCAATATCCGCACGGAGAAACACATTGAAGATAACGCCTTCAACGCCGTCGTGATGAACCCGCCTTATCTGGAGAGCGGCACGCATACGGCGTCGCCGGAAAAGATCAAGGCGACCTCGCACGGCGAAGGCGAGCTCACCCTCGCCGACTGGGTCAAATACGCCCACCGCAAGCTGAAGCAGGGCGGCCACCTGACGATGATCCACCGCGCCGACCGGCTGGATGACGTGATCGTGGAGCTGGAAAAGAAACGCTGGTTCGGCAGCCTCGTGGTTTACCCGCTCTGGTCGCACGCGGGGGAGGATGCCAAGCGCGTGATTGTCCAGGCACGGAAGGAACGCTATGCGCCGATTGTGCTGAAGGCTGGGATGGTGATCCACCGGGAGGATGGGAAGTATACGGCGGAGGCTGATGCTGTTTTGAGTGAGGCTGCGGCTCTTACACTTTAGTCCCTTCTCCCGGAGGAGAGAGGAAAGAGTTACTTCACCGTAATACTAAAACTCTTCGATTTTAACGGCGGCGTGGTTTCCCAGGAGCGTTTATATCCGGCTTCGATCTCGATCGCGCCCGCTTCTTCGGCTTTATAGACAAAAACCTGTTTACCCCCGCCGCCAACCAGCATTGACCCCGGCTGCGCGTCAGAAATATAGTCTTTCATGACAAGGCTGGCCTTGCCCGCTTTCAGCTGCACGTCCCAGCCGTAGCCGGTGCTCGGGTTTGATTTAAGTTCGATGGCGAAATATTCGCCCTTGGCGACGGAGACTTTGTTAAATTCTTCGGTCAGCTTTTTCATTACTGGTCATCCGCCGGCAGTACGCGCTGGTACTGGCCGTTACGCGCGCCCGCCACGCCCTTGCCGGAGGCTTCCTGATATGAACCCGAGGTCTGGATCATGACGCGCTGGCCGACGCGCAGGGGCACGTCATCTTTGTCGATATTCTGGACGATGGAGACGGTCTTGCCGTTTTCCTTCTTGATGATGTACTGGATGCCGACCTTGTTATTCAAAGCCGTTTCAGCCGCGTTCCCCGCAACGCCGCCGACAATCGCGCCGGCAATCGTGGTGAGGATAGCGCCTTTGCCACCGCCCATTGTTGATCCGCCAACACCGCCAACTGCAGCGCCGCCGATGGTGCCGACGCCTGAGTTCTGCGCCTGTACCTTGACATGCTTGACGGCCCTGATGACGCCGAATTCGATATCTGTTTGTTTGCCGACTTCCTGATCGTTATAAGCGTTCTGGCTCTGCTGTGGCGCGCAGGCCGAGAGAAGCGTTACAAAAGAAACAACGGCTAGTGATGAAAACAGTTTTTTCATGGGTACTTACTCCTTCAGGGCTTTGCTAACAAATTCTTCTATCTTGTCGAGCGCCACGCGTTCCTGCGCCATGGTATCACGGTGGCGGATGGTGGCGGCATGATCTTTAGGCGTATCGGTATCGACCGTGATGCAGAACGGCGTGCCGATCTCGTCGTGCCGCGCATAGCGTTTGCCGATATTACCCTTGGTGTCGTATTCGGTGACGAACTTGGTGCGCAGGCCATAGTACAGCTTCTGCGCGATTTCCGGCAGACCGTCCTTGTTGAGCAACGGCAGCACGGCGGCCTTGACGGGCGCCATGCTCGGCTTGAACTTCATATACATCTGGCTCGGGCGTGACGCGTCAGGCGTGTAGGCCTCCGACAGCAGCACCAGCGTGCCGCGTGTCAAACCGGCGGCAGGCTCGATCACATGCGGCATAAAGCGGCGCGGCGGCTGCACGCTGTCATCGAAATACTCCATCTTCTTGGTGGAGTGCTTTTCGTGCTGCGTCAGGTCGAAGTCGCAGCGGTGGGCGATGCCTTCCAGCTCGCCAAAACCGGGCGCGGTGAAGGGGAATTTATACTCAACATCAGCCGTGCCCTCGCCTGCCTTAGCGTAGTGGGAAAGCTCATCTTTATCATGCGCGCGCATCTGCAGGTTTGCGGCGGAAACACCGATGGATTGCCACCATTTGATCCGCGTTTCCTTCCAGAATTCAAACCACTTCTTCGCTTCATCCGGCGGGCAGAACCATTCCATCTCCATCTGTTCGAATTCGCGGGAGCGGTAGATAAAGTTACGCGGCGTCACCTCGTTGCGGAACGCCTTGCCGATCTGCGCGATACCGAACGGCACGCGTACGCGCATGTTGTCGACCACGTTTTTGTAGTTAAGAAACACCCCC